>ERZ802821.209-NODE-209-length-32498-cov-18.3892_pt1 | contig 32498 bp, 36 predicted proteins | sample MGYA00345648_ERZ802821 | MGnify/ENA primary metagenome ERZ802821 (study PRJEB30503, sample SAMEA104212357) | marine metagenome | biome: Westerlies Biome; feature: [SRF] surface water layer (ENVO:00010504) within the epipelagic zone...; material: water... | reverse complement strand
CTCATGTGTGTCGAATCTCCAACAACCCCCAACGCCCTTGCGCCAACTCCTGAGTAACCCGCCAACCCTGTGTTTTAAGGACCTCTTTAAGCCTTGGAGCCTGATCCACCAACAAACCACTCAGGAGTGCTCTCCCGTGGGGAGCAATCAGGCTCTCAAAGCCGGGGGAGAGCGCTTCAATCACAGGAGCCAGGATGTTGCACAGCAACAGATCAGCTCGTCGGCCTGCCAACAGTGCTTGAAGGGTCTCCACGGAGCCCAGAGCAACCTTCAACCGCTGCTCGGAACAATCGTTCAGCGTGCGATTCCCTTCAGTGGCGCGCACAGCCAACGAATCGGTGTCAGCAGCCAACACGGCATCAGCTCCCAGGAGCAAGGATGCCAGCCCCAATACACCGCTACCACAACCGAGATCAGCCACGAGCAAACCCTGCGGTGGAGCCGCCTCCAGGGCCTCCAGACAAAGACGCGTCGTTGGATGGCTCCCCGTACCAAAAGCGCTGCCTGGATCCATCCGAATCACGAGGCGATCGGCATGCTCCATAGGCACCTCTAACCAGGCTGGAAGTATCAACAGCTGTTGTCCCACTGGATCGGGCTGCCAGTGCTGCTTCCAGCTCAAGCTCCAGTCTTCATCGGCCACCTCATCCCAAACCCCCTCAGGGAAAGCCAAACCAAAGGGCTGCGATAAGGGCTCAAGACTGGCCAACAATTGCTCTCGCTCAGCAAGGGGCCACTCCGGTTGGGGCAACCAGACCAACAACGTTTTCTGGTGAGGAGTCTCTGGGGAATGCTGCACCGCAAACCGGTGCAGCCCCAAATCATTCAGTTTCCAAGCCAGCGACTCCTCAAGATCAGGAGGGCAAGGCATCGACAGTCGCCACCACATCAAAGCGTGACGGGGTGGGCTTCCTGAATGCCATCGATTGCTGTGATTTTCTGGAGCAATTCAGCAGGAATCGGGTCATCGATGCTGAGCACCATCACAGCATCACCGCGCACAATTTTTCGCCCCACTTGCATGGACGCGATGTTCACGTTGTGCTCCCCCATCATTGATCCCAAATGGCCAATGATTCCCGGCATATCGCGGTGACGGGTAAACAGCATGTGCCTGCTGGGAGACACATTCACGGGGAACTCATCAATGCTCGTGATTCGCAGTTCACCATCGGCAAAAACGGCGCCAGTGACACAACGATCACCCTGATCACCCCGCGTCGTGATTTGTAGGGACCCCCCTGCAAAATCGCGGCTCGTTTCATCTTTTACTTCCAAGACATTGATGCCGCGTGCTTTGGCTTCCAAGGAAGCATTCACGAAATTGATGCTGTCGCCAAGGGCTGCACTCAGAAGACCTTTCAACGCGGCGATCACCAGAGGTTGAGAGGGATGACTGGCGAACTCTCCTTGCAGTCGAAGCTCCATTTCCTTGACGTGCCCTCCCGCAAGTTGGCTCACGAGTAAACCAACGGTTTCAGCAAGCTGTAGGTGTGGTTTCAGCCGCTCCATAATTTCAGCGCTGAGACCTGGAATATTCACGGCGCTGCGGGCCGGCAAGCCCAGCAACACATCTCTGATTTGCTCGGCCACATCGACCGCCACATTTTCTTGGGCTTCTTCAGTGGATGCACCCAGGTGAGGCGTCAACACCAGACCCCGTTCAACGGCACGCAACGGCGAATCTTCCGCCAAAGGCTCAGTGGCATAGACGTCGAGGCCAGCCCCGGCGATTACACCCTGATTAATCGCTTCCGAGATGGCAGCTTCATCGACAACGCCACCACGGGCGCAATTCACGATGCGTGCTGTGGGCTTCATCGTGCGCAGCAAATCAGCATTCACCAAGTTTTCCGTGTCCTTGGTCCGAGGAATGTGCAGCGTCACGTAGTCAGCCGTGCGAAACAGCTCATCAAGCTCGATGAGCCTCACCTGCATTTGCTTGGCGCGATCGGCGGCAATAAAGGGGTCATACGCGATGACTTCCATCCCCATCGCTTGGGCCACCTTGGCCACGTGGGAACCAATTTTGCCGAGACCCACCACCCCAAGGGTCTTCTTATAAAGCTCATTGCCAACATATTTTTTGCGGTCCCACTTCCCTGCACGCATTCCGGCATTCGCCTGGGGCACATGACGGGACAGCGAAAGCATCATCGCCAAGGCATGCTCTGCCGCCGCAATGGTGTTGCCCTCCGGAGAGTTCACCACAAGAACACCACGCTGGGTGGCAGCGGGCACATCCACGTTGTCCACGCCAACGCCGGCACGGCCAATGATCTTGAGTCGGCTAGCGGCGGCAATCACCTTCGCCGTCACCTGAGTTCCAGAACGGATCATCAATCCGTCGTACTCACCAATCATTCCCACCAGCTCGTCTTCGCTCAAACCGATCTGCTGATCGACTTGCGCCACCTGGTTGAGGATGTCCAAGCCGGCCTGATCAATTGGATCGGAAACCAGAACTTTCGTCATGAACGGGCGCAAAACTGCCTTTCCGAACTGTAGAGATCAACACCCACCTACCCCCCAATAACTAAGGACAGGGTTCAGAATTCAGCTAATAAAATGTGAGCGAATGCCCGTCTGCGTGGTGGTGCTGTCCGATCAAAGGGCAGCTGAAGGGCTAAGTCAGCAGCTTCAGGAGACAAAACTCCCCTTAACGAGATGCATCACGCTGCCACCAGAGGGCGATGCCATCGATCAAGTGGAATTACTCAGCCCCAACCTCACCCGCGCCCGAAGGCAGAAAGCCATGGCGCGCTGGTTGATGCCCTTTGGATTTTTGGCAGGGGTCACGTTTACACAGATCACCAACCTCACCACGTTTGCAAGCTTCGGGCCCTTCGGTGAAATGTTGATCGGCGGTCTGATGGGGATGGGCTCCGGCTTGATGGGCAGTTATGCCGCGGCCGCCAGCGTGAATTCCGATAACGACGATGGTGTGCGCATCCTGCGCAACCGTCGTGAGGAAGGGAACTGGCTTGTGCTTCTCGAAACACCGAATGGCATCGAACCCCCATGGCAGGTGGTGCAACGCAGTAACCCGCAACAGGTGGTTCGCCTCAACGACCTATGACCCTCTTGCAGGATGAGCTACTCATCGGGGCAGAAGATCCCGAGGGGATTAGGCGACTGGTCCATCTGGCTGATCAAGTCCTACGGACCTGGCAACCGGCTTGGAGCCCATTCCTGGGGGCTCGACTTCAGGAAGAAGCACTCACCCGTTTGAACAACTTGAGTGAAATTGGCTGGCAGCGTGATGGGGGCTACCCGGGAGCCGAACGCTGCAGGTTCCTTTGCCACCGAAACGACAACGTTGAGACCCCATCGGCGCCCATTCAAGGCCTTCTGATTGAGGGAAATTTTCTATTCGATCCCCTCAGTCCAGAAGACATTCGCAACGCTCTGCAAGACATGGGGGCCGCAACGGGTCAAATCGGAGACCTTTGGGTCCGAGGAGACCGCGGGGGGCAAGGGCTCTGCTCCCCAGACAGCGCCGCAATCCTCCATGAACAGCGCGGTCGCGTCCGCGATGTCGACATCCGGTGTGAAGTCCTGCCGATCGAAGCGCTCCACCTACCAACCCAACGCATCCCTCGAACCTTGCAAACCGTGGAGGCCTCCTGTCGGATCGATGCGATTGCCTCCGCAGGGTTTGGCCTTTCGAGAGCCAAGATTGTGAGCCACATCAAAGCTGGGCGCCTGCGCATGAACTGGCATGACGTGCGTCAAGCCAGTCGAGACGTAGGGGTCGGTGACCGCCTTCAGCTCCAAGATCGTGGAACCCTCGAGGTGCTCTCCCTCACACGGACAAAACGTGAGCGGTGGCGTGTCGAACTCAGACGCAGTTAAGCCGCACTCTGGCTGCTAATCTCCATTCCGATCAACGCGAACCAATCGTGGTTCGATGTTGGTTAATGGGGGCGATTAGCTCAGGGGTAGAGCGCTACATTGACATTGTAGAAGTCACTGGTTCAAATCCAGTATCGCCCATTTCCCTTCAGGGGACTGAAGTTTAGATGACATTAACGATCGTCGTCGGTCTCGGACGATCCGGACTTGGAGCTGCACGGTTATTACATCATCAAGGCCAAAAAGTTGTTGTTTTGGAGCGCGGCACAGGTCTCGATCAAACGTCCTCTGCGGCAACACTTCAAGCGGAAGGCATCCAGGTTGAGCTGGGCATTCCTCTCGAAATCAACAGCTTTGAACCTTGGCGTTCTGACCTAACCGCTGTGGTGGTTGGGCCAGGGATTCCATGGGATCACCCAACCCTTGACAGCCTGCGCCAGGAGGGAGTTCAGATACGCGGGGAGATCGAGCTGGCCTGGGAGGCCCTCAACGACATTCCTTGGGTGGGAATCACGGGAACCAACGGCAAAACCACGGTCACCCACCTTCTCAGTCATGTGCTGGGCCATGCCGGAATCGTTGCCCCCATGGGAGGGAACATGGGCGTTTCAGCGGCGGACATGGCGCTGAAAATCAAAACGGGGGAGATGCCAAAACCAGATTGGCTGGTGATGGAACTCAGTAGTTACCAAATCGAAGCAGCCCCGACCTTGGCCCCAAGCATCGGCATTTGGACCACTCTCACCCCGGACCATCTCGAACGCCACGGAACACTCGAGGCCTACAGGGCCATTAAACGCGGCTTAATGCAGCGCTCCAGCCTGGCCATCTTCAATGGGGATGATTCCGATCTGAAGGCCCATCGCCCATCCCTTAAGAAAGGGCTTTGGGTGAAGGCAGCCGCCCCTTGCGCGGATGAAGAGCCTGCAGATTTTTGGATTGATGCCGCTGGAACGGTCCAATCAAAACAAAGCGGTGCCATGTTTCCAGCCGAGGTTTTGGCGATGCCAGGCGCCCACAATCGTCAGAACCTGTTGTTGGTGACAGCTGCCGCAACAGAGATCGGCCTGAATGCTGAGCAGATTGTCCAAGGTCTTCGGCAATTTCCTGGCGTTCCCCATCGCCTCGAGCGACTCGGATCAATGGCCTTTGCAGAGGTTTTTAATGACAGCAAGGCCACCAACTACGACGCGGCTGCGGTCGGCCTGCAAGCCATGGCCGGCAGCGTGGTGGTTCTGGCGGGGGGACAGACCAAACGCGGCGACGCCACTGGTTGGCTGTCCGAACTGAAATCGAAGGCTTGCGCTGTCGTGTTGTTCGGCACTGGTGCGGCGGAATTGGACGCCCTCATACGCCAGTCCAACTACCAAGGACAAGTGCATCGGTGCGCCGATCTGGCATCAGCAGTGCCGATTGCCGTTCGGGCAACATCCGAGCTGGACGCCACCAGCCTGCTGTTATCTCCGGCCTGCGCCAGTTTCGATCAATACCCAAACTTCGAAGCCCGAGGCGATCATTTCCGCGAGTTAATTCAGACTCACATTCGAATGGGGTGAAACAAATCGAACATCTTTTCTGGCAGTGCCCCAGAGAGAACTCAAAATGAATCCACTTGGACTTGGTTTGTGGCCTTTTGGCTGATGAAGAGCGAACCCGATGCCTATGGCATTGATGACCTGCGCCGAGAGGGATCAACTCTCTGGGATGGAATCCGCAATTATCAGGCCCGCAATTTCATGCGCAGCATGAACGAGGGTGACCAAGCTTTTTTTTATCACTCCAATTGCAAACCACCAGGAATCATTGGCTTAATGGAAGTGGTGGAGACAAATCTGGTGGACCCCACCCAATTTGATTCCACCGCCAAGTATTTCGACCCGAAATCCAATCCGGCTCAACCGCGATGGGACTGTGCTCGGCTTCGTTTCATCGGCCAATTTGGCGAGCTTCTGAGCCTGGATCAGTTGCGCGCTGCCTACACCGAAGAGCAGTTACCTGTGATCAAGCGGGGCAACCGACTCTCGATTTTGCCCATTCCGACCACGACTGCAGAGGACCTGCTGGATCGGCTTGGCCCTCTCCACTGACCTTCCCCTGATCACCCTGCTTCCACGAGCCTGGATCGGGTTTGGCAAAGCTCCGTGGCGCTGCGTTGGATTGGCAGCGCTGATCTTGATTAGTGCCATCGGCCCCGCCGTCGTGGCTCAAGACCTTCGGATGGTCTCGGCACCATGGCTTGCCCGACTGGGAGACATCGCTGTGCTGATCAGCCTTGGCCTTCCAATAATTCCCTTGCTGGGGTTACTGCGGTTAGCCGATCAGCTCTTGCCAGACACGCTGGAAGCACGGCCACCCCAACAACTCTCAAGCCTGATGAGCCAAACCTTGGTTTTGGTGGTCTTCGAGTTGTTATTGCTACTTGCTGGTTTGGGACTGATTCAGGTTTTGAGTTGGGCCGTCGGGCACGTCAGTACAACCCTGGCAGGCCTCATCGTGCTCCTCGGCGCTCTGATCCTTGGGGCCGGTCTCTTCACCCAGGTGCTGTCGTTACCACTGTTGGTTTATCACCGCTGCAAAGCCCTTCAAGCCATGGACCGCAGTCGGCGCCTTGTTCAAAACAACAGCTTGAAGATGCTCGCAGTCTTGGGTTTGCTCCTGGGTATCAACGCGCTTGGTCTGCTGGGAGCGACCCTTGGTCTCTTGCTGAGCTTGCCCTTCAGCGCCCTTGTCTTGATGGCTTGCTGTAGGCCTCAAACACCGTGGAGAAGAGATTCACGTCGAAACATATTGCCCACGTAAACCCTGGTGATTTCGCGGGATTCAATCCCGTTTTGCACCAAAAATCCAGCCAGTGCCGCTTGAACGAGGCGATATTGATCCCAATTGGGGTGTAGCTCAATGAACTGCACCATGGCCTGCTGCAGAGCCAGGGGAAGCTCCGACTGAAAACTCACCACGCTGTCTCCACCTTCGACTGCCTGATCCAAACCCGACTGCATCAAAAAAGCGCTTACCGAACTCCAGTTCTCCACAAGAATCGGAACCCGTCAAGCAGCATCACATCGCGCAAGTCTCGCAAGACTCCTCTTGAGACCATGTTGCTCACAGCGGTCCAGAGCTCTTGATCGTGGACAACACAAGACCGCTATCAAGTCCCTCGCAAACGTCAACAAATAGAGCTCAAAGCTTCCGCTTTCCACAGAGCTTTGTTGCGACGGCGGTCCGTGCGAAAGGCCTGTGGAAAAACTGTGCAAAGACAAGGCCTCAAGTGGGGAGATATCAATCACTCGCCATTGATGAGACCAGCTAATCAATGGTCAATCATTCGCATGTTCTGACCGCAGCGACCACGGCCGCAGCAGCAGACGCTGGCCAAAACCCCTCCACTCCACGCCCCTCCTGTGGAGTGAGCACAAGCGCAAGGCTCCAGCTCTGGCAATCACCGGCCAAACAACCCCACCAAACGCCTCGATCCAGTTCGAGTTCGATGGCTTCCTCAGCCATGAGTTGATCCCTCAACGCAGAGTGCTGCGTCTCGAGGGTCGCAAGAAGGCCGACTAAATCCTTCCATTCGGGTTCCGTGAGCTCGAAGGCCCAGCCTTCACCTCCCACCAGGATGCTGAATTCTCCCCTTGAAGGGTCCCGGGCCAAACGCCATCCGGGCCCTTCCTGCACAATCACGTCGAATCAGCCGGGCAACAGATCAGGCTGATCTTGCTCGTCGCTGAGCTCAACGATGGCCCGTTGCACGGGCTTCACACTCGACTCCTCCAACAGTCCATCGAAGTCGTCGAAACGTCTTTGCTTCGCCCGAAACGCGATACGTACTGTGGTGAGATAACGATTAGTGGAATGCCGGATCAGGCTCTCGCCACGCTTGGCTAGATCACTCGAATCAACCCCTGCCGAAATCACAAGCCAACTGCGTGTTATTAACCACCTTAATCGTTGGTCTCAACGATTCAATTCAAGCGATCCATCAGCACCAATCCCGTTAATCTCAGTCTGAGTTCAACGTGCCTCCATCGCGGCAGGTCACAGCGTGGGAGACGACAAGCTTCAACATTCAGCCGGCCGTGGCGGAACCCTGGCCATTGATTTGGGAAGCACCACGACAGTGGTGGCCTTTCAATCACCCGACACTCCGACAGCACAGCTGGTGGAGCTCTCTCCCATAAGCCGCCGTCCAGGAGAAGTGCCAAGCCTGGTCTGGCACAGCGGTGACCAGCTATTGATTGGCCATGAGGTGATCGAGGCAGGACTCGACGACTCCAACGATCCAAGGCTTCACCGGGATTTCAAACGTCTAATCGGGCCACAGGACACCCCGGAACACAACCGCGCCTGCTGGGCAGGACAACAGTTGTTGCAGGAGGTATGGCACAGGCTTCCCCCCGAGCTCAATATCGAGCGGCTTGTGCTTTCTGCTCCGGTGGAGAGCTATCGCACGTACCGAAGCTGGCTGGTAAAAGCGAGTGATGCCCTTCCCGTCAAAGAAATTGCCCTAGTTGATGAGCCCACAGCCGCCGCCTTGGGAGCTGGGTTGCCGCCAGGCTCGCGGATGTTGGTCGTGGATCTTGGTGGAAGCACCCTCGACCTAGCCCTGGTATCCCTGGAAGGAGGCGAAGGGAAAGCAGCTCCTATCGCGCAGCTGTTGCGACTTGGTGGCAGAAGCCTTGGAGGTGGAAGCGGCCAAAAACTACGCACTGCCAAGGTGCTCGGCAAGGCGGGTATGCAGCTTGGTGGTCGTGATATCGATCGCTGGATCGTTGATGCCTGCTGCCCCAATCAGCCAGTGACTTCAACGTTGCTGAACGCTGCAGAACGTTTGAAGTGTCGCCTTAGCAGCAGTGACGTCTCCGATCGAGATGAGCTGTTGGAGATCGCAGCGGATGAACAACAACACAACCTCCGCCTATCTCGCCGAAAGCTCGACCAACTCCTCGATCAGCACGGCTTCGATCGAGCCCTCGCGGAACTGATGGAAACCACCTTGGCCGGAGGACGTCGAAACAACTGCCACCTCGAGGATCTGGAAGGTGTCGTCGCCGTTGGTGGCGGAGCACAACTGCCTTGGCTACGCCGCTGGCTTGCCGAAAACACGGCTCCAGCCCCCTTACTCACCCCCCCACCGGTTGATGCCGTAGCGCTGGGTGCTCTCAAGCTGACCCCGGGCGTAGCGATTCGAGATGTCTTGAAAAATGGTGTATCGGTTCGAACCTTGGATCAACGCACCAACCGTCATCACTGGCATCCCCTTTTTGTCGCTGGCCAGCCCTGGCCCAGCACGAGCCCCCTCGACCTTGTCCTCGCCGCCAGTTGGACGGGACAACCCAGCATTGAACTGGTCTTGGCCGAACCCTTAACCCAAGGCAGACACAGTGTTGTCTTCGTGAATGGCTTGCCGACTGTGCAAGAGATCGAGACCCATGAAAACGACCATCAGCCCTGGCCGAGCGAACCCCTTGTTTTGCCCCTATCTCCACCGGGCGAGGTCGGACAAGACTGCCTTCATTTGCAATGGTCGATCGATGCCGATGCACGGCTTCAGCTCAGCGTCCGCGATCTTCGATCTCAAGAAGAACAACCCACAGTGATCCTGGGCACGGTCCGATAAGACGTCCGTCCACAGATCCTGGGTGGACAAGGCAAGTCTCCATAGAACACAGCTACTGATCCCGAAAGATTGCCTTGGCGGTGCAACGCCACCTGCTTCAGCTTTGGGTCCTGGCCACCTTGAGCATGGTGCTCGCCATTGCGGGGGGTGCTTTTTGGTGGGAAAAACAACTGCCAGCACAACTCCGCCACGCCATTGCAAACCAGGATTACGAGGGATGCATTCGCGCGAGCAATCAGTTGGCCGCCCTGCAGTGGCTAGGACAAAGAGCGCCCGCCGAGCTGGCACTTTGTCGTCAACGCCATGCTGAACAGCTATGGGAGCAAGGGGCCACGAGCCAAGCCCTCGAACTTCAATACAAGCTCGTGGTGTCTGGACAGGGCGATCTCGACCACAATCGAGCCACGCTCAAGCAATGGCAGAAGACGACCCAAGAACGGGCGATCAGCTTGTTTCGCCAAGGACAGTTGGAGCCATCGCTGGCGCTGCTCAAACCACTGGAATTACAACAGCGAGACCAAATCCGAGATCTTCGCAAAACATTTCAAGAGATCTGGAACCGCAACAGCGTCGAACACACGCGCCTCGGACGCCTGGTGCAACAGGAACGCTGGTGGGAAGCACTCGACAGCTTGAATCGCCTCGATCACCCCTGGTGGCAATCCAAGGCTGAAGTGCTGAAAAAGCGCATCGAAACCGGCCTTGCAGGTTTTGACAGCGGGACAGAACACAACCAACACGCTGCTGAGCCTTCCGATGTGATTTCTGGGGAAGAGCTCGAAGAGGCGGTCCAACGGCAATTAATCCAAGGCATCGAACCTTGGGACGCCTTCCAAGCCGGCTGCCAAAGCCTTGGGGGACGGGTCAAAGAAGACGGACCGGAAAGCTTTTGCCAACGGCCGACCACAGGACCATGACAAAATGAATTTAGGTTTGTTTTGGTGCGATGCAGACGGGCGACAAGGTGCAGGTCAACACGTCTGTTGTTGTGTACAACCACCCCGAGCATCGCGGCGAAGCTTTCGACATGCAGGGCCAAAACGGTGAGATCGTGACTGTGCTGAATGACTGGAAAGGCCGCACGATTAGCCCCACCCTTCCCGTCATCGTTGCGTTTGGTCGATACAAGGCCCATTTCCACGCTGAGGAGCTCATCTCAGCGGAATAGAGCGCTTCAAGAAGACTCCCTCTTCTCCATCAACATCCCGTAACCGCAGTTCGATCGTTTCACTGCGCCGTGAGGGAACGATTCGGCCGCAGAAGTCCGGCTGAATCGGCAACTCACGGTGGCCACGGTCCACCATCACGAGCAACATCACGCGCTGGGCACGACCCCAGCCATGGAGCGCCTCCATGGCTGCGCGCACCGTACGACCTGTAAAAATCACATCGTCAACCAACAACACTTGCCGGTCTTCCAAGTTGCAGGGGAGCGTGGTCGTTTGCGCCAGGCGTGTACCGATCCGCTCGAGATCATCGCGATGAAAGGTCGGGTCAATTGATCCTTGAGCGATGGGGTGACCACTCAGCCGCTCCAATTCACGGGCTAAAACACGGGACAACTCCACACCGCGTGTCGGAATACCCAGCAACATCAAGCGACGACTGTCTTCCACTTGCTCCAACACCTGCGTTGCAAGCCGAACCAAGGTTCGACCCAGCTCCCTGTCGGAGAGAATTTCAACCCGGTCTTGGTCAGACATAGACGCAAAAGAATGTGGTGTTCTGGTGAAACAACGAGTTGTGGACAGTCGGAGAGTTAGGTTGAATTTGAAAAAGTCCTTCAGCAGCGACGGTCGCGGGTGAACGTGGGCAGCAGCACTTCCAATGGTTCAGCACGCACCGGGGCAATCGCTCCGGTGGTTCTCACCATTCTTGATGGCTGGGGGCATCGTGACGAAGAAGAAAACAATGCCATTCGGCAAGGAGACACTCCTGTAATGGAGGCCCTTTGGCATGCCTATCCCCATACTTTGATTCAAGCCAGTGGATCCCACGTGGGTCTTCCAGATCAACAAATGGGCAATTCTGAGGTTGGTCACCTCACAATCGGCGCTGGACGCATTATTCGTCAGGAACTGGTTCGCATCGGCGAGACGGTGCGCAACGACAAGCTCAAAAGCACCCCAGAACTGCAGAAGCTGGCGGAACGGGTCAAAGCGGCGGGGAACACCCTGCACCTACTCGGTTTGTGTTCCGATGGCGGGGTCCACAGCCATGTCGACCACCTCTGCGGTGTCATTCGCTGGGCAGCAGAAGCCGGCATTACCAAGGTCGCGGTTCATGTGATCACAGATGGACGAGATACTCCAACCAAAAGTGCGCCGGGCTACGTCAAAGCTGTCCAAGAGAGCATTCAAGCCACTGGAGTTGGTGCCATCGCCAGCCTTTGCGGTCGTTATTGGGCGATGGATCGAGACCAACGCTGGGAACGCACGGACAAGGCCTACAGGCTCTACACCGACCCCGGCATGGACGTGGATGAGCGCGACCCTGAAGACATCCTCACCACCAGCTACAGAGACGGAATTACAGATGAATTTCTTGAACCCGCACGTCTTCAACACACCGTGATGCAGGACGGTGATGCCCTCCTGATCTTCAATTTCCGACCTGATCGAGCCCGACAAATCGTTCAGGCCTTGTGTTTAGACGAATTTGAGGGCTTTCATCGTGAACACACTCCGAACCTGGATGTGCTCACCTTCACGCAGCTGGAACAAAACCTGCCGGTCTCCGTGGCCTTTCCCCCAGAACCTCTCAACAATCTTTTGGGGCAGGTTGTCTCTGAAGCGGGATTACTGCAATACAGAACAGCAGAAACAGAGAAATATCCCCATGTCACTTACTTCATGAACGGAGGGATTGAACAACCCTTAATAGGAGAGGAACGTCATCTCGTTCCTTCGCCGAGGGTTGCAACCTACGACTTGTCTCCTGCCATGTCGGCAGATGAACTCACCGCAAGCTGCATCAAGGCAATCGAAACCAGAAAGTACGCCTTAATCGTGATCAACTACGCCAATCCCGACATGGTGGGACATACGGGAATGATGGACGCAGCCAAAGAAGCGATCCAAACGGTCGACAGTTGCATTGGTCGTTTGCTCAATGCGATCGGCCGAGAAGGAGGAACCATGTTGATCACAGCCGATCACGGCAACGCGGAATTGATGCAAGGAGCCGACGGACAAGCCTGGACTGCCCACACCACGAACCCGGTGCCGGTCATCCTGGTCGAGGGAGAACAACGCAAGATCCCCGGCCACGGGAATGCGATTACGCTTCGCGATAATGGAGGTCTTGCGGATATCGCCCCGACGCTTTTGCAGATTCTCGATCTACCGCAACCGAGTGCCATGACAGGGAACAGTTTGATTGCTGCCATGTCGAACGTCGATCCGTCTCCACTGTCTGCCCGCCTTCCCCAAACCGTCTGATGATGCTTACTTCAATCCTGTCTTGGACATGGATCGGCAGCGGTTTGCTGCTCATCGTGTTGGTGCTCCTCCACAGTCCAAAGGGAGATGGCATGGGAGGACTAGCCGCCAGTGGAAGTTCCATGTTCAGCAGCGCAAGTAGTGCAGAAGCCACACTGAACAGATTCACTTGGACCTGCTTAGCTATCTTTTTGAGTTTGGCGGTGATCTTGAGCGCAGGTTGGTTGAACTAATCCTGGCCTGAAATCATGGGCTAAGTACTGATAATTTCAGCACGAGAAGCGTTCATAAATGCATTCTCAGACATCAGCAGAAAATCATCAATGTCCTTCTGGTTGCGATGCTCTGCCGTGTCCTGCGCCACTTGGACTAAATCACTCACAGTGGGTAGAGGGTCGAGACCATTCTCAGGCTCGAAATAAGACTTATCAACAGACATAAGATGGCAATACTCTAAATTCGCAGGATAATTACGTCGATCTAGATAATGAACAATAGACCCACAGAACTCATTTAAGAACACGCCATCTTCACTGGGCAAATTCACACTGGCATGATCCAAACGATTGCAAACACGAAACAACCAACGGTTACCCTCATGAGGTCCTGGGAAACAACTTAAACGTGAGCCGAGCGAACTGAAATGCGAAGAAAGCGCATGAACAACAGCAGGGTGAAAAGAAACATTTTTGCGAACATCAAATGCTGAGAGATCATCCTCACAATCAAAACCAGACAACTGGAAAAAATCTTCAAGAAGCAAATAAGGACGCTGCTTGGTAGGAATATGATTGGAAGCTATGGTCATCTGAGGCGACAAAGCAGTACAACCGCCAGAAAATTTTTTGTAATTGGCATGCCAATTACGATCCTTTCCAGTGAGAGCCATTGCTAAAAGACTACGCTCAAGCGCTGAAAACTTGCGCCAAGGCAAAGCGTGATCTTTGAAAACAGCAATGTCATCTCGCAACTTTTTACGGTCGCGGAAAAACCATTGCTTAAAGGCAGAGATATGATAGCTCGATTGAAGTCTGGTGTAGCCAACAACAACGATGTGCTCGAAGCCATGACGCTTTAAAGCCCGGCGAGCGATAGCTTGAACCAACTCTGGACGATTCCCTAGCATCTCATGACTTATGACAGAAAAATCACTTTTCAATTCCGATAGAATTCGATCAATATACTGAAAAGGTTCTTTTGTTTTATGCGTCAATGCATTCGACGCAGCACGCAACTGAGCAGGATTCAAAAAGACAAAAGAGAAGCTATTGTTGTTGCAAGAATTCTGAAAAAGTCGCAGAGAAGCCTGCAAAGAAGAAGATGCGCACTTTTGAGCACCAATATGGATTGCTAACCGCCGCGCCAATAAAGCCTCCCATTACATACGGACGATTTAATTATTATACAAGAACTAAGTCCAGACAACAAAGGATGAGCAGACGAACTGTCTCTTGCAGAGATATCAGTCAACAATGCTAAAATAAACGAAAGTCGAAAAGTACGTTGCCAAAACCCCAGCTTTATTTACATATAGGACACGGCAAAACAGGAACATCTGCCATCCAATCAGCATTTGCGATCGCACAAAAAGACTTACTAAAACAAGGGATTGAATACCCCATACAAAATACTGATCGAGAAAAAGCCTCCCAGTTCGCAATCACATCAGGAAATTGGAATCACAATCCAAAAGAATCTCTTGCGCAGGAACTCACTAGGCGCTCACGAGAGCGAAACAACAACAACAGTATCTTGCTGAGTTCGGAGTCTCTTTTCTGGCAACTTGATTCCCTCTTCGAGGACGGCTTTCAGGAATTAAAAGATCTCAACTTGCATGTTCTTCTGGCCGTTCGAGAGATTGAAGAAATGCTTTCTTCAGAATATCAACAACGTGTCAAAAGACATGGAGAAAAACGTCCTTTTGAACAATTTCTGCGAAGCCGACATTTCATTTCATCACATCACAAAAGGGCAGCAGAGATAATCACACTACTAAAGAAAAATAAAATAAAAACCACAATCATTAATTACTCAAAGCATAAGCATAATATTATTGAACTGATTTTCGAAACACTGCATGCCGAAGAAGCCTATCCACGGGACACTGTGCGTGGGGTTGTCGTCAACCGAAGCCTGAGCCACAAAGAGCTCGCAATAATAACCCTCATCAATGCACTCTTTTATACTAAATTTCCCTGGATAAGTACTCGTTTATCTGATGCTCTGGTTAAAGAGCTTCCAACGGTGCAATCTCAGAAATGTCGGCTATCAGAAGACAGCAAGCTAAAACTTTATGAAGTCAACAACGATTACATTAAGACCATCAATAACAGTCTTGGTACAAATGAACATTTGCTCGATAAATCTACAATAAGCTCTGACAATAATCGAATCGATCGTAGTGTTATCCAACAGGTTAAAAAAGAAGAGCAATTGTCAATTGACGTTATTAGTGCAACCCTGTTAACTGCGATACAAAATGAATCAGCACACACTCGTCTGTCCAATCCAACAATCGACCAACTCATCAAATTAAGCCAAGCTGAGGATACAGATCCACAAACCAAACTTGAATTGCTTGAACTAGCCGTCGCTAACCGGCCACAAGGAAAACGTCTTGTTAAATTGCTTATGCAAGCCAAGGCAGACATCAATCATCTAACATAATTAGCGATTTATTTTCGCCAATCCTGTCATAAAATCCAGTACATCCTGCGAAGTTAGTTCTTCAATTGCTTCAGTTCGAGCCATTACAAATTGTTCCCCCAATAAGTCAATCATATTGACATTAGAAGCATCAATTTGACTCTGAAGTAATGAGATTTCTGAATGCGTTAATCGAAATTTACCTGAACTCATATAATCATCTGGTAATTGGATATAGTCTGGATTGAGGCATTTCTTACGATCAAATCTTGGCCAACGAGCATTGAGTTGATTTTGATAACGAACCCAAAGATTACTTTTTGACTCTTGTGTTTGCTTGAATGAGTAACTGCGAGTGCTTTTACAACCACAGAATTCTTCAAGGAGATAGGCAACAGGTCCCATCGGATGCTGGCAAGCTTGATAAAAAGGCGTGAATATAATCGATTCACCAAAAACCGACAACAGCTTTGCAATCTCGCGGCAACCATCAGGAATCGCCAGACGAGTCATCGTCATTGGATGACGCAAATCACCAAATCCAACAACATCAAGATATTGACCACCTCGAATTAATTGCTGAGCAATGGAATGTGCATAATCCAAAGGAGAGCGCACAAGTGCAATGGCTTGTATTGCAAAACCTTTGCTATCAATTGCAGCAATGAGACGCTCAAGCGCACGTGCCGGCAAGAGTGAGATACCCTCTCCACTAAGAATAATGGAAGAATCGGAATCTAAGACCTGATCCCATTGCAATTGGTATAAATGATTAGCTTGCTCTATATCCTTAATTTTCCATCGCCTATTGATATGATATTCAGAAGGATTGTGATCATACAACGACCTCAATGGAACCGAATGGTTATTGATTTTTAATCTCGCTGGCTTAGCCGTAGGGCAAGAGAAAATTGGATAATGGAGATGATCTTGCGATAAGTGCTTAATGCTGGCTGCACAGGTTTGTTGAAACGACGATGACGCCGTTTTATGCAAGCCAACGTGCAAATAACATGTCTTCATTTTTTAGCTTTATTTAGTTCAATTTAACAGGTCGTTGAGGTGCCATCAAGCCAGTAGTTGACTTCAAGACAACGGCATAAAAACGAAGATCTGGTCGCGCTACAATATGTCTTGTCTTGTCGAAGATCAACATGAAAACCTGCTATTTACATTTAGGATTTCACAAGACAGCAACCACATCGTTCCAACTGAGTTGTGGAAATAATCGCGAAAAGCTCCTCGAGGAGGGGATTTACTATCCAAAATTTGAATATCAAGAAAGGAAAGGAAACCGGTGGAATCACTCAGGCAATATAGAGTTTTTATGCCAAACTAGACCAAAGACAACATTAAATAAAATAAAATATCACAATAAACTTGAATACGAAAAGTCGCTCAAACAGCCCAATGATATTATACTTAGCGGAGAAAGATTTTCATGGATGAAGAAGCAAGAGCTTGAAATTTTAAAAAAAAATCTTATTGACAATGGATTTATTATTAAAGCTTTTGGATTAGTCCGTAGTCCATATTCCTTTGCATGTTCAGCATTACAGCAAACAATTAAGAACGGCAAGTTTCATAGCTTTATTGGATTGGGAGATGCATATTTATTCCATACATCTCAGAACAATAAATACTACCTTCCAGAGCGAAGCCAACAAATAGAACGACTCTTGGATATTTTTAAGGACGACCTGCAACTTCATTCATTTAAACAAGCGATATCTTATGCAGATGGCCCAGTATCTTTTCTCTTGAGTCAGATCAAGCCAAACCTTCCGTCTCGCTTAAAAGAAGACCTTAAAAGTAGTGGGCCTTCTCTAACCAACCTGCAGGCACGCTTAATGAATGCAATTAATGCGCTGACTAAACTACAAAAAAAAGAAAAAATTAGCAAACAACTAATTGAAGCACAGAGACTTGCAATACATCAACAAACAGGGCAAATAACAGGAGAGAAGTTTTTTCTGACTGAACAGGAATTTATGCTTGTAGAATCTCATTACAATGAAATATCTCAAAGGATGGAAAAAGCGCTTGGCCATACCTTTACTCAAGAGACTATTCAGTTTTCAAAACCAAATATAGATCCTACATATATTGCCCAAGCTTTAACAGCATACATCTCTTCATTTGTAGTGGTTCCATCTAATGAGTCATGAGTCGACCCAACACCTATGAGAAGTAAATTGAAGATTTTCATTATTCATAATCATAACAAGACTGACTATTGAAAGATAGAATATAAACCTATAGCTTTTTATTAGCCATGACTAAAATTTGCTTTCTACATCTTGGTTTTCACAAGACTGCCACCACATCTATCCAACTGACTTGCCGAAACAACTCCAAACTCTTAAAAAAGAATGGGATTGAAACACCAAATTTTTTTAATGAAAACAATAAAATATCTGCCAATCATACTCGACAACTAAGAGATATTTTCTCTCCGTCTAACAAAAAACTATACAATAAAATCAAGCATGATCAACGTAAACCAGATCAAAGTAGTTCTTTGGAAGGTACCATTTTTGAATTTTTAAGATTGCTTCATAGTACTGACCATATCTTTTTGAGTGGCGAAGGAATCCCACTCTTTCCAAAAGAATCGCTCAAAAGGATGGTCTACGAAATCGAAGCACAAGAATTTGAAATTTATCCATTCGCGCTAGTGCGAACTCCGTACGCGTACCTTAATTCGGCTCTCCAACAAACGATTAAAGGTGGCAAACACCACCCCTTCATTGGCTTAGGTGCAAATATATTGCAAGGATTACAACACGACACCAAAAACACGAAACTGCCATCAAGTGTTCCCGCTATTAGAAAACTGCTCGATATTTTTGATAAATCGATTCATTTTTACCCATTTAAAACAGCAACATCAGATCCAGGAGGTCCTGTTTCATTTGTATTAAAAACAATCTTAAAGCAAAGCAATGTCAACAAATTTGAACTAGCGACAGCAAATCAATCACTAAGCAACCTCACTACAAGAGTAAAGAATATGCTGAACAATGAGTTACGGCATATAGATAGCGGGGCCTTAAAAAAACTAATTTATGAATTGGATTCTCAAAAAAACTCAGAGAGATTTTTACTCACTAGACACGAGTTTCAATCAATTGAAGAATCCTTTAAGAAAATTCAAGCGAACATGGATCAATTACTAGGAGATCAATTCACCAAGGAAAAGATTCAGTTTTCTGACACTAAAAGTTTAGAAGATATTAATCAGAATCTAGTCAGTCTGTCCAAAGGCCTTTACAAATTTGCAGTAGGTAGCAACGATGGCAAGAAGAATTAAGCTTAGTCTCCTTGCAATTTATTCAAGCTCGTATTGGACGGATTCCATAAAAAAAGAGGCTGTCGTAGACAGCCTCTTTGCTTTGATCTGAGGAAGCTCAGATCAATAATCGAAGTCGCCACCACCCATGCCACCACCGGCAGGGGCAGCATCTTTCTTCTCAGGAAGATCGGCAACAATGCACTCAGTTGTGAGCACCATGCCAGCAATGGATGCTGCATTCTGCAAGCCTGAACGTGTCACCTTGGCAGGATCAACAATGCCAGCGGCCAGCATGTCGACGTAGTCGCCATTGGCAGCGTTGTAGCCCTCGTTGTTCGAGCGCGACTTCACATTTTCGGCCACCACAGCGCCATTCGCACCAGCATTTTCTGCGATACGCATGAGTGGAGCTGTTAAGGCTGCAGACACGATGTTGGCACCGATCAACTCTTCACCGGAGAGGTTGCCATTGGCCCACTCTTCGAGGGCAGGAGCCAGGTGAGCCAAGGTGGTGCCGCCACCGGGAACGATGCCTTCTTCCACGGCTGCCTTGGTGGCGTTGATGGCGTCTTCCAGACGAAGTTTTTTGTCCTTCATCTCGGTTTCTGTCGCTGCACCAACTTTCACGACAGCAACACCGCCAGCAAGCTTGGCCAGACGCTCCTGCAGCTTTTCTTTGTCGTAGGTGGAGTCGGTTTCATCCATCTGCTTCTTGATCTGCTCGCAACGAGCACCTACGGCAGCTTCGTTGCCTTCGGCAACGATGGTGGTGGTGTCTTTGTTGATGGTGATGCGGCGGGCCGTGCCCAACATCTCCAACTTGGCGTTCTCGAGCTTGAGACCAGCGTCTTCGGTAATCAGCTGACCATTCGTCAGCACAGCCATGTCTTCGAGCATGGCCTTACGACGGTCACCAAAACCAGGTGCTTTCACAGCAGCAACGTTCAGCACACCGCGCAAACGGTTCACCACAAGGGTGGCGAGGGCTTCTTTCTCAATGTCTTCGGCAATGATCAGAAGAGGTTTTCCGGTGCGAGCAATTTGCTCGAGCACAGGAACGAGGTCTTGAACCAGACCAATTTTCTTATCGGTGAGCAGAATGTAGGGCTCGTCCAAGACGGCTTCCATCCGCTCGGTGTCGGTGGCGAAATAAGGGGAGATATAGCCCTTATCGAACCGCATACCCTCGGTGACCTCGAGCTCAGTCTCCATGGACTTGCCTTCTTCGAGGGAGATCACACCCTCCTTGCCAACTTTGTCCATAGCGTCGGCAATCATTTTGCCGACTTCTTCGTCATTACCGGCTGAAATGGTTCCGACCTGAGCAATGGCATTGCTGTCAGCAATGGGCTTGGCCATGTCCTTGATCTTGCCAACCAAGAAATCGGAAGCCTTATCGATGCCCTTCTTCAGGGTGATGGCATTGGCACCAGCCGCGACGTTGCGCAAACCAGCCTTCACCATGGCGTGAGCCAAGACTGTGGCCGTTGTAGTGCCGTCGCCAGCAGCATCATTGGTTTTCGATGCCGCTTGGCGGATCAGAGCAACACCGGTGTTCTCGATGTGGTCTTCCAGCTCGATCTCTTTGGCGATGGTGACGCCATCGTTGATGATCTGGGGTGAACCGAATTTCTTCTCAAGCACAACGTTGCGACCCTTCGGCCCCAAGGTGACCGCTACGGCTTCGGCAAGAATATCGATGCCTTTTTCGAGAGCGCGACGGGCGTTCTCGTTATAAATAATGCGCTTTGCCATGAAAAATTTGTCCTAAGAAAAGTGTTTAAAACAATTGGATCGTTCAAGACCTCAACGGGTCGGGAACAAAAATTCAGTTGACGATCGCGAGGATGTCTTTTTCAGACATCAACACGTACTCATCGCTACCGAGCTTGATGTCGGTACCGGCGTACTTGCTGTAGAGAACTTTGTCGCCGACACCAACTTCTGGAGCCTGACGGCTGCCGTCTTCGTTGGGCTTGCCAGGTCCGACTTGAACCACTTCACCAACTTGAGGCTTTTCCTTGGCGGTGTCAGGCAGAAGGATGCCACCAGCGGTTTTTTCTTCTGATTCAGAAACCTTGACGAAAACGCGATCGCCGAGGGGTTTGACGGTAGAGACGCTGAGGGAAACAGCAGCCATGGGTTGTTGCAAAAGCAGGGACAAAGCACTGAGGACCTCGCAAAATCACGAGTTGGCACTCAGAGCCGTTGACTGCCAACGTATGCAATCCACCCCCCTGTGCACCACAAGACGACTGTGCGGGTGACCGAACAGAACGGGGATTTGTCCTAAGGCGAAACAATCGGCGTAGCGGTGGTAAGGTTGCGCCGCTCTGAATGGGTCCGAGCGCGCTGCGCCTGCTCCCGCATTTCTCCTTACTTATGGTTGCTTCTGCTCCTGCATCCGCTGGCACCAAGGGCGTGATCCGCCAGGTGATTGGCCCGGTTCTGGACGTGGAATTCCCCGCCGGGAAACTGCCCAAGATCTACAACGCACTTCGTGTCGAAGCGAAGAACACGAGTGGCCAAGACGTGGCCCTCACTGCCGAAGTGCAACAGCTCCTTGGTGACCACCGCGTTCGCGCCGTGGCCATGAGCGGCACTGACGGATTGGTTCGCGGCATGGAAGCCGTCGATACCGGTGCTCCGATCTCAGTCCCCGTCGGCGAAGCCACTCTGGGTCGCATCTTCAACGTCCTCGGTGAACCCGTTGACGAGCAAGGTCCTGTAAAAACTGAGGCCCGCGCTCCAATTCACCGTGACGCTCCCAAGCTCACTGAGCTGCAAACCAAGCCGAAAGTGTTTGAAACCGGCATCAAGGTGATCGACCTGCTGGCTCCTTACCGTGAAGGCGGAAAAGTTGGCTTGTTCGGTGGTGCTGGTGTGGGCAAAACCGTTCTGATCCAAGAATTGATCAACAACATCGCCAAAGAACATGGCGGTGTGTCTGTGTTTGGTGGCGTTGGCGAACGCACCCGTGAAGGGAACGATCTCTACGAGGAATTCAAGGAATCCGGCGTGATCAACGCTGATGACCTTTCCAAGTCGAAGGTGGCGCTCTGCTACGGCCAGATGAACGAGCCCCCCGGTGCTCGCATGCGCGTCGGTCTCTCAGCCCTGACCATGGCTGAGCATTTCCGCGATGTGAATAAGCAAGACGTGTTGCTCTTCGTCGACAACATTTTCCGCTTCGTTCAGGCTGGCTCTGAGGTATCAGCTCTCTTGGGCCGGATGCCATCAGCTGTGGGATATCAGCCAACCCTCGGCACCGACGTGGGAACGCTTCAGGAACGCGTTGCGTCCACCGTGGAAGGCTCGATCACCTCGATCCAGGCCGTCTACGTCCCTGCTGACGATCTGACCGATCCAGCACCAGCCACCACCTTTGCTCACCTCGACGCCACAACGGTTCTGAACCGTGCTTTGGCATCCAAGGGCATCTACCCCGCTGTGGATCCTTTGGACTCCTCCAGCACCATGCTTCAGCCCGCAGTGGTTGGTGACGAGCACTACAGAACGGCTCGCGCCGTGCAGTCCACCCTGCAGCGCTACAAAGAGCTCCAGGACATCATTGCCATTCTTGGTCTTGATGAACTCTCCGAAGACGACCGTCAAACCGTTGACCGGGCTCGCAAAGTGGAGAAATTCCTGTCCCAGCCTTTCTTTGTGGCTCAAATCTTCACCGGAATGCCTGGTAAATACGTGAAATTGGAAGAAACCATCACTGGCTTCAACCAAATTCTCTCCGGCGAACTCGACGATCTTCCTGAGCAGGCTTTCTACCTCGTGGGAAGCATCGAAGAAGTGAAGGCCAAGGCCCAGAAAATGGCGGCTGAATCCAAGTAATTCACGATCGGGGATGTGACTCACATCCCCACTGACTTGTCCGTTCTCCTTTCTTCCCTACGAACCAAGGTTCATGTCCCTCACCCTCCGCGTGCTGGCACCAGACCAGAACGTGTTTGATGGCAGCGCCGATGAGGTGATTCTGCCCAGCACTACAGGTCAGCTCGGCATTTTGACCGGCCATATTTCAATGCTCACAGCCATTGATGTGGGGGTCTTGCGTGTCCGTGCGAACGGCTCCTGGAATTCCATCGCCCTGATGGGTGGCTTTGCTGAGGTGGATTCCGACGAAGTCACAGTCTTGGTGAATAAGGCTGAGCTGGGTAGCTCCATCGACCGCAATGCTGCAGAGGCTGACTTTCAAAAGGCAACGACCACAGTCGCCGGAATGGAAGGTCAACCTGCATCAGCCGAAAAGATGAAGGCTCAACAGCAGCTCAATGAGGCCCGCGCCAGGATGCAAGCCAGCAAGGCTGCTTCTGCCGACTGATCGAGAGAGACTGCCTTTCTTGAAACCATCCAAGATGATCGTTTTAATTCGCCGGGGGCTACTTCCCGGCTTTTTAGCGAGCCATTAAAAAACGACCTGCTAATGCAGGCCGTTGATTCAGCGCACAAAACGATCGATGAAAATCAGGCGGTGCCGCAGAACGTGACTTCAGGGAATTTCAGCTTGGCTTCATCAAGGCTCTTACCTTTGCCTTCCTCTTGCCAGTAGTTGATCACCTCTGTGGCCTGGTTGAGAACTTCAACGCGCTCGTTATCGGTGATCCAGCTCTTGCCCTCAAGCTCAGTTTTTAGGATTTCCCAAGCGTCCTCACGGGGCCAGAAGAAGTAAGAGGTGAGCGGGCTGGGGCCGCCACCGACGATTTGATCCACGGCAAGGGCAACGTTGTCTGGAAGCCAGAGGATCTTCAACAGGAAGCGACCTTCATCAGCCTTTGGCGTGTAGCCAGAAGGAACGCCGTCGGCGTCGATCGTGGCGGATGCCAGTGCTGCTGCTGCACCGCTCAAAACAGGGCGTCCCTCGGCTTTTGCTGGGGTTGCCGCCGCTGGGTCTGTCGGTGCCGCAGACGTCTCAGCTTTCTTTTCGGTGGATGTCTTTTCGGTGGATTCAGCTGCCTGGGTTTGGGGGGCGTCTTCAACCGCAGCGGCGGCCGGAGTCGCGACCTCCTGGTCGGTGGTGGCAGCGCCTTCGGTAGCCGTCATGGGGTCAGCGCTCAAGACAGAATGTCAAAGAACTAGCCTACCAGCCGCTTTATTCAGCTTGAACCCTGGGATCAGCTTCCATTCTTCTGTTCGATATCGATGGGGTCATCCGAGATGTGGCCGGAAGCTATCGAAAGGCGCTCCAAGACACCGTGGAGCACTACAGCGGCTGGCGGCCATCAGCCGAGGAGATCGACGCGTTAAAGGGGGAAGGGCTGTGGAACAACGACTGGGATGCCAGCCTCGAATTCCTGCGGCGCCGTGGGGAACAACCACCAGAACGCATTGATCTGATTTCGGTTTTTAGTGATTTTTACTTTGGTGGTGATCCCGACGGTGACCCCAGCCAATGGAAGGGCTTGATCGGAAATGAGCCCTTGCTCGTCGACTCAGATTTTTTCGCCAGTCTCAGCAGCCAAGGTTGGCGATGGGGCTTTGTTAGTGGAGCGGAGCCGCCCTCGGCGCGCTACGTGCTCCAAGAGCGCCTCGGATTGATCGACCCACCGTTGATCGCGATGGGAGATGCACCAGACAAACCAGATCCAACCGGCTTGATCCGCTTGGCCAAGCAACTCGCTGCCGGTGATGCCCCCCAACGCATCATCTACATCGGCGACACAGTCGCTGACGTGACCACGGTGATCAATGCCCGAACGGTCCGACCCGACCTCCCTTGGCAAAGCCTGGCGGTTAGCCCTCCCCATGTGGAGAACGTGAGGGCTTATCAGCAAACGCTGCGGGCAGCAGGCGCCGATCGGGTGCTCGAAAGCACCCTGGATCTCCTCAACCTCCTCTAACGCTCCATCGCCGCGACACTCTTCTGGGCGATATGGGTCAACACCTCATGGCCCTGCTCGGTGACGGCAACATCATCTTCAATGCGAATACCAATCCCTTTCCAACGGTCGTCAATCTCAGGTTGCCCCTCTGGAACAGCCAACCGGTCGCTGATGTACAACCCAGGCTCCACAGTGAGCACGAAGCCCGTTGCCAACTCAGCGGGCCGTTCACCCAGGCGGTAGGCCCCCACATCGTGCACATCCAACCCCAACCAATGTCCGGTGCGATGCATGTAGAGATGGCGGTAATCACCGCGTTCAATCAGTCCATCGGGATCTCCAACGAGAAGGCCCAAATCAACGAGGCCTTCAACCAATGTGCGTAACGCTGTGTTGTGCACGTCTTCCGCTGTTCCGCCGGGTCGCACCATCGCAATCGCTGCTTCCTGGGCCGCTAAAACCAGGCTGTAGAGCTCCCGCTGCTCTGCACTGAAGCGTCCATTAATGGGGAACGTGCGAGTGATGTCACCGTTGTAGTAATCCTCGACGGAACATCCGGCGTCGATCAGCAGCAGGTCTCCGTCCTGCAGGGGGGCCGTATTGGCGGTGTAGTGGAGAACGCAGGCGTTATCTCCGCCAGCAACGATGGATCCATAGGCCGGGCCCCGAGCTCCACTGGCCCGGAAATGGGCCTCAATCGCCGCCTGCACTTCCGACTCCCGCATCCCAGGGCGAGTCATCTCCCGTGCAATTTCATGGGCTTCCGCGGAGATTCGACAGGCATCACGCAAACGCGCCAGCTCATGCGGGTCCTTGCGAAGGCGCAAACGATGCAAGATCGGCGTCGGCGCCACCAAACCAAACGCTGCTTCTCCAGTGCGTGAGTAGGTGTCCAACTGACGCCCCCAGGCGGAAAGCACCATCGGCTCTACCGCCGGGTGACGACCAATCCGGAACGCAATGGCTTCAGCTCCGTTGAGATAGCCAGGCAATTTCTCCTGGAGTTGCTCAAGGGGGTAGGCGACATCGGCTCCGTAGCGCTCCACGGCCCCCTCCGTTCCCCAACGGAATCCTGTCCAAACCTCCGCCGCTGGATCCTTCGATTGAACAAAAAGCACAAAGCGCTCGCCCTCGGGTCTGTGGGGCAACAACAGAGCGACCGCATCGGGCTCATCGAAGCCCGTGAGATAGAAAAAATCACTGTCTTGGCGAAACGGCCACTCGCAGTCAGCGTGGTGTGTCGTCAAAGCTGCAGCAGGAATGACAGCAGCAGCAGCCCCCAACTGCTCAATGAAACGCTCGCGTCTGAGCGCATAGATACCGAGATCAAATGCGGTCAAATCTGCGGGAGCAACAGTTGATCAGGATGGCAGTTCACAAGCCTTTCTGAGTAGTACCGATACGATGGCCTGAGTGTTGGGCAGCAATGAGCTCCGATCTTCTTTTGCTGATCGTGCTTGTGTTGGTAGTGCTGCTTGGTTCTGCCCTGTGCTCGGGGGTGGAAGCTGCTCTGCTGACGGTGAATCCGATCCGAGTCCAGGAACTCGCCGCCCGCGATCGTCCTGTGGCTGGGGCAAGGCGGCTGGCGAAGTTGCGCAAACACCTCGGCAGAACGCTGTCGGCACTGGTGATTACCAACAACGGCTTCAATATTTTTGGCAGCTTGATGTTGGGTGGTTATGCCGCCTGGGTTTTTGAGCAACGCGGTGTCAACAGTGCGGCACTGCCGCTGTTTTCGGTTGGGCTCACAATTCTCGTCATTCTGCTTGGGGAGATTCTTCCCAAGGCTTTGGGCAGCCGTCTGGCCCTACCAGTCGCCCTCTCTAGTGCGCCTTTTCTGCATTGGCTAGGGATTCTGCTGCGCCCACTTGTCGTGCTCCTGGAGCGAATCTTGCCTGCCCTCACCGCGGAGGCCGAAATCAGCACCAACGAAGACGAAATCCGGCTCCTGGCTCGACTTGGTTCTCAGAAAGGAGAAATCGAAGCAGATGAGGCCGCGATGATCGGCAAGGTGTTTCAACTCAACGACCTCACGGCCAGGGATTTGATGACGCCACGGGTTGCTGCTCCAACCCTTAAAGCCAGCTTGAGCATTGAGTCGCAACGGACTCGGCTAATGGAGAACAACTCCCCATGGTGGGTGGTCTTAGGCGACCAAGTGGACAACGTATTGGGCGTTGCAAGCCGAGAACGTCTTCTCACAGCGTTGCTTGAAAACCGAGGCCTACTCACCCCTGTCGACCTCTGCGAGCAGGTGGATTATGTGCCTGAAATGATTCAAGCCGATCGACTCCTGACAGGCTTCAGAAAAGACAGCAGCGGGGTACGGGTCGTGGTCGATGAATTCGGCGGCTTCGTTGGCGTGATTGGTGCTGAAGCTGTCCTGGCGGTTTTGGCGGGATGGTGGAGAAAACCCACCTAACAGTCGTATTCGACCTCAGAAAGACGTTGACGACGCTGAACGTCGTTGTCTTTCATCTGTGATTCGTCGTAGTTGAGGCCATTGATAGGACAAGCCACAGCACGAAAGGGCTTATGGCTGCCTTCTTTGACAAGGGTCCCAATACTTTTAGAACCGAGAAAGTCGAGAATCACTGATTGCGAAAAAGGGTTTAGGCGTGAACCAAAGCTTTGCCTTTGACTTCCAAGTCTGCATTCACCCACATCACACCTTTCGATGTGATCAGAGACAACATCACTCGGTCGTCGCGAAGAAGTCGGTAGGTGGACAACTCCTGTCCAATCAACTCTTTGGCGTGAGTTGTTGCGCAATGAAGATCGGAATGGTTGGAAGCATGCTCCCAACCGTTCGACGTGAGTTTTTCTAGTCGGACGGTCATGGTTGTTTTTTACGTGTCCGTACAAACCAGGATTGGCACAAAAAACAACGGCCGCAAGAAAAAAATGGAAACGAATACCGAAATATCGGAATCGCTTCGGGATCACATCTCTACAAAACCAGAAAATTCAGCCCAAACCGGGATGTCCGTCATGAACCCCAACAACCGTTATTCCTATGCGAGCACTGGACTCCAAGAGAGATCGCAGATCAAAACCGCGTGAATCTTTGGCATGAGTGATGACCATTGGCGCCAGCTCAGCATCGAAACATTCTTTCAGCGGGGTGACTGGTGATCTGCCGGCTCATCGACAATCACATCAACATCAACGACCGCGGCGTCAGCACTGACCTCCTGTGGTGCAGCGGTTGCATCAGCAAAGATCTTTTTGATTTGTCGGATCGTGAAAACAATAATGATCGAAAAAAGAAGAATGCGAATCACGAATTCTCCCCTGGCTGACTGGCCTGTTTAAGCATGAGCGTAGCGGTACAAAGACTCCAAACAACACGCTTACTAGGCGGAATTTGTCGGACAAGGTCCAGCGGAGACGTTTGAGACATCCATCCAGCCAATCAGTCCACCAAATCAATCCACCCTCAATTGCCACCGTCAATTGCCACCAATGGCTGCCGTCATGCCGTATGCCAAGACCCATGATTGAGCAGAGCTCCATTGGTCTCTTGCGTGGCCTTTAACCTGATGGGATGGATCAGGGTCGATTCCAGATCACAGCAAGCCAGGCCATGCCGGCGCGTACCGGCGGCCTGACAGCAGGCAGCGTCGACCCGAAAACAGCAGGCTCAGATCCACCTCCACCAGTTCCACCCCCCACAGTTGTTCGCTGCCGCGAACTCTTGAATCAATGGCGACGGCGCCTGAGCTTGTCCCAGCGGGAACTGGGACTTTTGGGGGGAGAGCTTGTCCAGCTCGACCGACAATTGCAACGGCTGCAACAGCACAGCTTGCGAATCGCGGTGTTTGGCAGGGTTGGCGTGGGCAAGTCGAGTCTGATCAATGCTCTGATTGGTGAACCCCTACTCGCCACTGATGTGGCCCATGGCAGTACGCGGCGCCAGCGGGGTGTGGTTTGGCCCATCTCCATCGACGACCTCAACCGGGTTGAGCTGGTCGACACACCCGGGATCGATGAAATCAATGCCGCGGGCAGAGCGCGATTGGCATCCCGGGTGGCGATGGGTGCTGATTTGGTTCTGTTGGTGGTCGACAGCGACCTCACCCGTACGGATCGCGACGCACTGCAAACACTGCTGAGCAGCGGTAAGCCGCTGCACGTTGTGCTCAACCGCAGTGACCGATGGCCAGAACAGGAGCTCTCGGCACTCTTAAACAGCATTCGTTCCCGCCTTCCCCGAGACCTGCCACTCACCGCAATCGCCGCAGCGCCGAGGCAGGCCAAGCTCCAGCCCGATGGCAGCGTTCGCAGTGAACGCATCCCAGCCCAGGTTGAGGCCCTTGAACAACGGTTGCGAAGCCAGCTCAACAATGAAGGCGTGATGCTCCTGGCGCTTCAGGCCTTGCGACAGGCCGACAGGTTCCAGCGCAGCTGCCAACAGCTGCGGCTGCAGCAACACCGACGCAGCGCCCAGGGCCTGATCGGTCGGTACGCCGCGGCCAAAGCGACGGGGGTAGCCATCAACCCTGTACTGGCCTTTGACCTGGCCGGGGGCATGGCCTGCGACACCGCCTTGGTCGTGCAACTCAGTCGCCTGTATGGCCTTCCCCTCACTCCAAAAGCAGCTCGGCAACTGCTCACCCAACTGTCAGGCAACAACGCTCTGCTGGGGGGCGTTCAACTCGGGCTAAGCGCACTCAAGCAAATGCTGTTGTTGTTGATTCCGATCAGTGGCGGTACCAGCCTGGCTCCTGCGGCACCTGTGGCGTTCGCCCAGGCTGCACTGGCGGTGCACGCAAGCCGTCGCACAGGGCAATTGGTGGCCAAACACCTGCTCCACCCAACGGGTGGCCAACCCGGAGCGCTGCTCGAACGATTGGCACGACGGGACCCCGTGGTGCGTCACTGGCTCCACCGCTGGCCATTGCACGCAGAAAAGGACCTGCGTCCACTGCTTCCTTGACATGGTGCAACAGCGGATTGCCCTGTTGGGAACCAGTGCCGACCCTCCGACCCGAGGCCACCAGGCCCTATTGGAGCAGCTGCTGCATCGCTACGACCGAGTGGCGACGTGGGCAAGCGACAACCCAATGAAGCAACACGGTGCGCCGCTGGCCGTGCGGGCCATGCTGCTGAAGGCGTTGGTGGGGCAACTCAACAGCCCGGACCTGGACCTAGCCCAAGACCTCAGCAGCCCATTCACCATGGTGACGTTGAACCGCGCCCATCAACGCTGGCCTCAACACAACCTGGTGTTTGTCGTGGGTAGCGATCTGGCAGCTCAAATCCCGCACTGGAAAAAAGCTGATCAGTGGCTGGGCCATTGCCAGATCGCGATTGCCCCACGCCAGGGTTGGCCTCTCACCCCTACGGCCCTAGCCGATTTGACCCGATGCGGAGCTTCTGTGGACGTGTTGGATGTGGAGATCCCGGCTAGTGCCAGCTCTGATCAGCGTCGTGCCCCACAGCAACAGCAGGTCCCCAGTGCCGTGTGGCCCCTGCTGCTCGAGCACAATCTTTATGGACTGCACCCCAACCATTGCTGATGCGCCTTGCCCTCGCCCAAATCAATCCATTGGTGGGTGATCTGCAGGGCAATGCAGAGCGCATTCTTGCGGCAGCCAGCAAAGCCCAAAACCAAGGTGCCGATGTGTTGCTGACGCCTGAGCTTTCGCTTTGGGGTTATCCACCGCGAGACCTGCTGCTCCAACCAGCCCGCATCGCTGCTCAAGCAGAGCTGCTCCAGTGGATGAGCCAGCAGTTGGACAGCGATCTCATGCTGCTGGTGGGTGTTGCCCTACCCGCTGCCGACAACCGCGCCCCCGCGCTCACCAACAGCATCGCCCTCGTCGACCGGCGGGGATGGCGCGCCGTTGCCCACAAACAACTGCTGCCCAGTTACGACGTTTTTGATGAGCGGCGCTACTTCCGTCCAGGGACGGGTCCAAACCTGTTGCAACTCCGCAACGGCCAACGACTGGGGCTCACCATCTGCGAAGACCTCTGGGTGGACGACACCCTGCAGCGGGAACGGCTGAAAGGCCCCGACCCAATCGAACAATTGATCCCAGAGAGGCCGGATGTGGTGATCAACCTCGCTGCCTCACCCTTCGATGCTGGCAAGCCGTTGCTGCGACAAAAGCTGGCCGCTACGGCAGCCCGCCGCTTGAACTGTCCCGTGGTGTATCTCAATCAAGTCGGAGGCAACGACGAATTGGTGTTCGATGGCAGCAGTTTTGTGGTGTCGGCCTCAGGAGAGCTGTTACGGGAACTCCCATGCTGCAGCGATCAAGTCAGCCTTTGGGACAGCGAGGCTGAGGCCGCCAGACCACATCACAGCGAAAGAGACCCGCTGGATCGACTGTTCCGGGCCCTCGTGCTGGGCGTTCGCGACTACGCCCGCAAGTGCGGTTTTGAAAAAGCACTGTTGGGCCTGAGTGGTGGGATCGATTCAGGGCTTGTTGCAGTCATCGCCACCGCGGCCCTCGGCGCCGATCAAGTGTCGACACTGCTGATGCCTTCGCCCTGGAGTTCAGCAGGATCGATCGACGATGCCGTTGCGCTGGCGGAAGGGCTGGGGCTCAAGACCACCACCCTGCCGATCGGCTCGTTGATGGATGGCTTCGACACAACCCTGAACCCTGCCCTTGGTGCGGACCCAAGCGGGGTGACCGCTGAAAACCTGCAATCCCGCATTCGCGGCACCTTGCTGATGGCGGTGGCGAATCAGCAGGGCCAATTGCTGCTCACCACCGGCAATAAATCTGAATTGGCCGTGGGGTACTGCACCCTGTATGGAGATATGAATGGCGGCTTAGCCGTGATCGGCGACCTCTACAAAACCAGCGTGTTCGCACTGTGTGACTGGCTCGACAGCCCAGCCTCCCAGCACTGCCGTGCGGACTATCACCTGCCCGAACAGGGAGAGTTAGTGGGCGAAGCCATCCGCCAAAAACCCCCGAGCGCTGAACTTCGACCGGATCAAAAAGACAGCGACTCGCTGCCGGACTACAGCGTTCTGGACGCTCTGCTGAAGGATCTGATCCAAGAACGACGCCACGGGGAAGACTTAATCGCCGCTGGCCATGAGCCTGCATTGGTGGAGCGCGTGCAACAGCTGCTGAAACGGGCAGAGTTCAAACGCCGACAGGCGGCTCCCCTTCTCAAAGTGAGTCCTCAGGCGTTTGGCAGTGGCTGGCGGCTACCGATTGCCTGCGGCTAAACCCGAGCCACCCATAATGAGCACGATATATAAACCAAAACGGGTATATTGCGTATCAATATCGTTCTAGCCTGCGTGCGTGTTTAGGGCCTTGATGTAGAGCCAATCGCCATCGCTGCATCCACCACGCCGTTGAAAGAACGACAGTTCCCGCAAAAGCCCCTCTCGATGGCGGGCTTCAAAACCCACCGTTCCCTCCAGATCACCCACCCCTCCATCTGTGCAGGAAAGGATGCTGAGCCCCATCCAGCGCGTGGCTCGACAACTGCGGCGCAGCTGTTGACGTCGCTCCGCCTCAGGCACATCCGCTTCCAGATGCGTCGCCAGCAGATACTCCAACTCACCCTTCGCAAAAGCTGCATACCGCGACCGCATCAGCTGTTCTGCTGTGCTGGCCCGTTGCTCTCCCCGATGCAGTGGAGCGCAGCAGCTTTGATAAGCGCCTCCACCACAGGGGCAGGGGCCTTGATCCGTCGACATTGCAAACCCCTTGCCCTTTGGCATTACTGGATCTCCTGCAACGGTGGCAACGGCCTCCCGAGCGCAGCTGGGCTGATCCCCTCTCGCAGCGCCACAAGCAACCCAGCGGCCTCGGCATAACTGCTGGCCTGAA
>ERZ802821.206-NODE-206-length-32629-cov-18.0943_pt1 | contig 32629 bp, 31 predicted proteins | sample MGYA00345648_ERZ802821 | MGnify/ENA primary metagenome ERZ802821 (study PRJEB30503, sample SAMEA104212357) | marine metagenome | biome: Westerlies Biome; feature: [SRF] surface water layer (ENVO:00010504) within the epipelagic zone...; material: water... | reverse complement strand
GGATGCGCGGTAACCGTTGTGCCGGCCGACACCAGCGCTGATGCGATTCTGGCACAGCGACCAGATGGCGTGTTTTTGTCGAATGGGCCGGGCGATCCGGCAGCCACCGCCGGTTATGCTGGCGCTGAAATTGCAAAATTGATCGACGCGAATATGCCGGTTTTTGGCATTTGCATTGGCCACCAATTGATGGCGTTGGCGCTTGGCGCCAAAACCCACAAAATGGCACGCGGCCACCGCGGCGCCAACCATCCGGTAAGAGATCTGCAAACAGGTAAAATCGAAATCACCAGCCAGAATCACGGCTTTGCCGTTGACCCGGACAGCCTGCCCGAGGATCTTGAAGTGACGCATATTTCACTTTTTGATCAGTCGATTGAGGGGCTGAAGCATAAAACCAAGCCGGCTTTTTGCGTGCAATACCACCCCGAATCAAGCCCCGGGCCACATGATTCGCGCTATCTTTTTGAACGATTCACCCACCTGATGGAAACGACGAGATCCTGATATGCCACGCCGCGATGACATTAAATCAATCCTGATCATCGGCGCCGGCCCAATTATTATTGGTCAGGCTTGCGAGTTTGATTATTCCGGTGCGCAGGCATGTAAAGCGCTCAAATCTGATGGCTATCGGGTGATTCTGGTAAATTCCAACCCGGCCACCATCATGACCGATCCGGAAATGGCCGACGCCACCTATATAGAGCCAATCACGCCGGCCACCGTAGCGAAGATCATCGCTGCCGAGCGCCCAGAGGCGTTGCTGCCAACGATGGGCGGGCAGACCGCCCTCAATACCGCGCTGTCACTCTATAATGATGGCACGCTGGAAAAATATGGCGTGGAGATGATTGGTGCCCGCACCGAATCGATCGAAATGGCCGAAGATCGCGAATTATTCCGCAAAGCGATGCAACGCATTGGCCTTGAATGCGCCCGTGCCCGCACGGTGAATAATTATGATGACGCATTAGAGGCACTGGATTTTGTCGGGCTTCCGGCGATCATTCGCCCGTCATTTACGCTTGGCGGTGAAGGTGGCGGCATCGCCTATAACAAAGCCGAGTTTGAGACCATTGTTGCCAATGGGTTGCGGCTGTCACCTGTGTCCGAGGTGCTGATTGAAGAGTCAGTTCTGGGCTGGAAAGAATTTGAGATGGAGGTTGTCCGCGACACCGCTGACAATTGTATCATCATCTGCTCGATCGAGAATATTGACCCGATGGGTGTTCATACGGGCGACTCGATGACAGTGGCACCGGCGCTGACACTCACCGACAAGGAATATCAGGCATTACGCGATGCCTCGCTTGCTGTTCTGCGCGAAATTGGCGTCGATACCGGCGGTTCAAATGTGCAATTTGCCGTATGTCCAAACAGCGGACGTATTCTGGTGATTGAGATGAATCCGCGGGTCAGCCGTTCATCGGCGCTGGCCTCAAAAGCTACCGGATTTCCGATTGCCAAAATTGCCGCGCAACTGGCTGTTGGCTATCGTCTTGACGAATTGATGAATGACATCACCGGCGTCACGCCCGCCAGCTTTGAACCAACCATTGATTACGTCGTCACCAAAATACCGCGATTTACCTTTGAAAAATTTTCCGGTGCGGACGCCATTTTATCGACCTCGATGAAATCTGTTGGCGAGGCCATGGCCGTCGGCCGGTCATTTGAAGAAAGTCTGCAAAAAGCACTGCGTTCGATGGAAATTGGCCTGACCGGGCTGAACCCGGTTACCCCACCTGTGGCTGATGCGACCTCTGGCGAGGATCAGCTTCGCGGCTGGCTTGGTGAATTGGTGCCTAATCGGGTGTTGCGTATCGCCACCGCTCTGCGCAGCGGTCTGTCGATTGATGAGGTGCATGCTGTCACCGGCTGGGATCACTGGTTTCTGGAACGCATTCAGGCCATTCTCGATGTCGAAAACAAGCTGGTGGCCGATGGCTTGCCAGATGATGAGACAGTATTGCGTTTTGTGAAATCGATGGGATTTTCCGATGCAAGGCTGGCCGAGCTGACCCAGCTGGAAGCCGCCGATGTGCGCCAGCGTCGTACCGCTGCCGGCGTTGTGCCGGTCTATAAGCGGATTGACACCTGTGCTGCCGAATTTGCCTCGGACACCGCCTATATGTATTCGACATATGAAATTGCGGCACAGCCAGAATGTGAAGCCGACCCCAGCGACCGGGCAAAAATTGTCATTCTTGGCGGTGGCCCGAACCGGATCGGTCAGGGTATTGAGTTTGATTATTGTTGTGTGCATGCCTGCTACGCCCTGTCGGACGCCGGTTTTGAAACCATCATGATCAATTGTAACCCGGAAACGGTATCGACCGATTATGACACATCTGACCGGCTATATTTTGAGCCGCTTACCGATGAGGATGTCATTTCCATCATCAGGCGTGAGGCGGAAAAAGGTGATATGCGCGGTGTCATTGTCCAGCTTGGTGGCCAGACCCCGCTAAAAATTGCCGCCGCGCTCGAGGCCGAAGGCATCCCAATCCTTGGCACCAGCCCTGACGCCATTGACCTTGCCGAGGATCGTGAGCGCTTTCAGCTCTTGCTGAAAGAGCTTGACCTGCTGCAGCCTGAAAATGGCATTGCCCACTCGGCCGAAGAGGCCCGCGCCATTGTCCAGAGAATTGGCCTTCCAGTGGTTATCCGCCCGTCTTATGTGCTTGGCGGACGCGCCATGGAAGTTGTGCATCAGATGGCCGATTTGGAACGCTATATGCGTGACGCGGTTGTTGTTTCTGGCAAAAATCCGGTGTTGATTGACAGGTTTTTGAACAATGCCGTCGAAGTTGATGTCGATGCATTATGCGATGGCAGCGATGTCTATATCGGCGGCATCATGGAACATATTGAAGAAGCCGGAATTCATTCTGGCGACTCGGCCTGTTCCCTGCCGCCACAACATCTGTCCGACGAAATTCTGCATGCGCTGAAACAACAGACAAGAGATTTGGCATTTGCACTGAAAGTTGTCGGGCTGATGAATATCCAGTTCGCCATTCGGGAAAATAAAATCTATTTGCTGGAAGTGAATCCTCGCGGCAGCCGTACGGTGCCCTTTGTTGCCAAAACAACCGGCGTGCCATTGGCGAAAATTGCCTCACGGGTGATGGCTGGCGAAAAGCTGGCCAGCTTTAATCTGACCGAACGCAACTTGCCGCATGTCGCGGTAAAGGAAGCTGTGTTTCCGTTTGCCCGTTTCCCCGGCGTTGATGTGTTTTTAGGGCCGGAAATGAAATCAACCGGCGAAGTTATGGGAATCGATACTGACTTTGGACGGGCCTTCGCCAAAAGCCAGCTTGGTGCGGGCACCGATCTGCCGCTGTCTGGTACGGTATTTATTTCGGTCAAAGATGAAGACAAGCCGGCCTTTATTGAAATTTGCCAGAGCCTTGTCGAAGATGGCTTCAAAATTCTGGCGACTGGCGGCACCACTGCGGCGCTGCAGGCCGCTGGTGTGCCGGCAACCTCTATCAATAAAGTGATGCAAGGTCGCCCGCATGCAGTGGACGCGATGTTGTCTGGTGATATCCAGCTCGTCTTCAACACCGCCAAAGGTGCCGGGGCGATCAAGGACTCTTTCTCACTGCGTCATACCGCCCTTACCAACAAGGTGCCCTATTACACCACCGTGTCTGGCAGCCGCGCCGCCGCCGAGGCCATCCGTGCCCTGCGTGCAGGCCAACTCGGGGTGCGCACTTTGCAGGATTATCTTGCAGATATTGGTTGACAGACGCTAGCCTGACATTTGTTAATCATGTGATGATTGCCAAAAACTCCCAACAGATAAAGAAACACTATGGAAAAAATACCCTTCACTGCTGTCGGCCTTGACGTCATTAAAAACGAGTTGGCGCATCTTAAAGGCACCGAGCGGCAGGCTGTCATCAATGCCATCGCCGTCGCCCGCGAGCATGGCGATCTGTCAGAAAATGCCGAATATCACGCAGCCCGTGAAAAACAGTCATTTATCGAGGGGCGCATTTCCGAACTTGAAGATGTCACCAGTCGTGCCGAAGTCATTGATGCCAGTCAGTTGAGTGGTGACAAGGTTACTTTTGGCACCAGCGTTGGCCTTGCCGACGAAGAAACCGACGAAGAAACCACCTATCATATCGTTGGCCCTTATGAGGCTGATATTTCCAAAGGCATGATTTCAACATCATCGCCAATTGCCCGTGCCATCATCGGCAAAGCCGTGGGTGACTCTGCCGAAGTGCAAAGCCCGGGCGGCACCAAATCTTTTGAGATTATTTCAATCGAGCTTTTTGATATCAGTAAAGTCAGTCGCTAGACGGCTGACTATCGACCGGCACCCCGGCAAGCATTTTAGCCGAGCGAATGGCGAGCGCTGTTTTCACATGGCTGACATTTTTCGCCGGAGTCAGCTTGCTTGTCAGAAATTTTTGAAAATCATCCCAGTCATGCGCAACGATTTTCAACAGAAAATCGGTTTCCCCCATGAGCATATGGCATTCACGCACCTGTGGCCATTCGGCAACCATCTCTTCAAACGCCTGCAGATCCACTTCCGCTTGACTGGTCAGCCCGACAAACGCAAAAACATGCACATTATACCCCAGTGCCTCGGCGTCTAAATCAGCATGATAGCCGCGCACCACACCGGCGTCTTCCAAGGCCCGCACCCGGCGCAAACATGGCGGCGCTGAAATACCGGCGCGCTTCGCCAAATCGACATTGGTCATCCGTCCGTCATCTTGCAAGTCGCGCAAAATCTGACGGTCAACATCATCTAATTTGAGCTTTCCAGCCATATCTGCCTGTTGCTTGTGGTAAAACCGGAAGGTCACCGCGGCAACAAAATTGTCGCGCCTTCATATAATTACCTGTCCTCCGACGACGAGGCAAGTTAATTGCGTCAAACCTGTCATTTCATTCCAAATATTATCGACATTTACATTCAACTGGCGTACCCAATAGCCAGATAGGTAGAGATGCAGACAGCAATCTAGGCCGGAATGAATGCACAAAACCGCAAGGAGGCGAGACTGCGTAAAGCTGTAAGATCGGTCTGGTGTGTGAGTGATGGCACCACAGGCATGCGCCAGCAATCGCTGGCTGTCGCCGCCGTGATGAAATGGGATCGCTGTGCAGATTTCCGTGACATTGTGATCACCCCGCACCCGCTTTTGCGCTATGCCCCGCGGATTGGCCGCTGGTGGCCGCGACTGCCGCTCACGCAGGCCGGCGACGCATCATTACCCCGCATCAGCAATGCCGATGATTTTCCGCAAATTCTTGTAACCTGTGGCCGTCGCATGGCTGGCATTTCGATGGCGCTGAAAGCACGGGCCAAACAGCAAGGGGCACAGCTGACCACCATCCATCTGCAAGACCCCCGCCTTGACCCGGCATATTTTGACATATTGATCGTCCCGCATCATGATCCGGCGCGGGGCGAGAATGTGATTGTGACCACCGCCGCGCTGAACCGGCTGGATCAATCGCATATCGCGGACGCCGCCACACATTTACCAAAATCCTGGCAGGCCGCGGCGAAACCACGGGTGGCAGTATTGGTTGGCGGCGACAATCGCCGCTATCGAATATCCGAAAAAATGGCCGCTGATTTGGCCAGCCAGCTTCGCCATTTCGCCAAAGCCAATGATGCCAGTCTGTTTCTGGTGCCGTCACGCCGCTGTCCGGACAGCATCTGGCAGCAGTTGCAGGTCGCGCTGAGAGACACAAATTGCCTGATACCCGAGAAACAGCAACAAAACCCCTATCCGGGTGTTTTGGGGATCGCCGACGCGGTCATTGTGACATCAGATTCGGTGAATATGGTCAGCGAAGCCGCCAGCACCGGCAAACCCGTTATGATTGCCTATTGGACAGCCGAAACCGGCCGAATCGCAAAATTTCACCAGACCATGCAGCGCGCCGGCCACACCCTGCCGCTTGCCGCAAATCTGCCCGAACAGGCCTTCGTACCACTCGACGAAACGGATATGGTGCGCCGGGAAATAAACGCCCGCTTACCGCATTAGGCGACAGATCAACACCAGTAGAGCCGCCCCAACAGCCCGCTATCTAATAAAACAAGGCCCGTTTGTCATTCGGGAACATGCCGGCATAAAGCGGTGCCACCTGCGCCGCATAGCCGTTATAGAGTTGCGTTGGCACACGCGCGCCCGAGCCAAGCAAGCGTTCGCTCGCCTGTGACCAGCGCGGATGCGGCACATCCGGGTTCACATTCGCCCAGAATCCATATTCCTTGGTATTGAGCTGTTCCCAAAAAGACACCGGCTGCTGGTCAGTAAAGGTAAAACGGGCAATTGATTTGACTGATTTAAATCCGTATTTCCATGGCACCACAAGCCGCAGCGGCGCGCCATTTTGCGCCGGCATTGGCTTGCCATAAATGCCGGTTGCTAAAAATGCCAGATCATTGCTGGCTTCATCCAATGTCAGCCCCTCAACATAGGGCCATGGGTACCAGTCCTGCTTTTGCCCCGGTGCCACCGATGGATCCATAAATGTTTCCATGCGCAGAAATTTCGCCGAAGCCGCTGGCCGCGCAAACGCAATCAGCCGCGACAGCGCCACCCCCGACCACGGCACCGTCATCGCCCATGCCTCGACACAGCGATGCCGGTAAATACGCTCTTCCAGCCCGCCAAGCTGGCGCAGCAGATCTTCGGCATCGATTGTCATCGGTGTTTCAACAAGGCCATCAATGGTAATTGACCACGGGTCAGTTACCAATTTTTGCGCCCGCCGCCAGATATTTTTTGATGCGCCGAATTCATAAAAATTTGTATAGGTGGTGGCCTCATCTTCCGGGGTTAATGCCCGCCCGCCGACATAGGCGTCATTGCGCGGTGCCGGGTATGGCCCAATCGCGGCGCGTGCCGGGTGTGGCCATCCAGCTGCCATCCAGCTGGCCAGCCCGACCCCGGCAAAGCCGGCCGCCCGCAACCATTGACGGCGGTTCAGATATATCTTTTCGGGCGTGACCGCAGATTCCGGCACGGCCCAATCAGCTTTTTGCTTTATATACATGATCATGCGCCTCCACGCGGCAACCGTTCAAGCTCGGATAATGATACATTGGTCGTATCGCACCAATATGGCATTTATGCGGCAGCGCAGGGCCGCCATATGCTAGCTCAAGCTGTCAACAGCTCTGCCAATACGCGCCATTGCCTCGGCCAACACCGTATCTGCCGCCGCGTATGAAATCCGGAAATAAGGTGACAGCCCAAAAGCGACGCCCGGCACCACGGCCACCTCGCCGGCTTCCAGAAGATAGCGCACAAAATCTGCATCAGTGGCAATCACCTGACCATCCGGGCGGGTTTTGCCAAGCAGGCCGCTGATTGATGGATAGACATAAAAGGCACCGTCGGGCTGCGCACAGGTGATACCCGGCATCGCGTTAAGCGCATCGCAGACAAGCTGTCGCCGCACGGCAAAGGCGCGCCGGTTGTCATCGATAAAATCGGTCGGCCCGTCAAGTGCCGCAATCGCCGCCCATTGCGCCATACTGTTTGGGCTGGATGTTGATTGCGACTGCACCTTGGCCATGGCTTTGACCAGTTCAACCGGCGCCGCGCAATAGCCAATGCGCCAGCCGGTCATGCAATAGGATTTTGAGACACCATTTAATGTCACGATCCGGTCTTGCAAATCCGGTGCGACACTGGCCAATGTTGCAAATCTAAAATCATCATAGGTGAGATGTTCATAAATATCGTCACTGATGACATGAACATGCGGATGCGCGCGCAACACCTCGGCAATCGCCAGCAAATCTGTGGCCGTATAGCCAACCCCACCCGGATTAGACGGGCTGTTTAAAATCAGCCATTTGGTTTTTGCTGTGATACAGCCAGCCAGTTCATCGGCGGTGAATTTCAAATCATCAGACGCCGGCTGCAGGAACACCGGCACCGCCTCGACAAGCTGTACAATACCGGCAAATGACACCCAGAATGGCACCGGGATCACCACCTCGTCACCCGGGTTTAAGCTGGCGGTCAGCGCGTTAAACAAAACCTGCTTGCCACCGGCACCGACACTCACCTGGTCAGGTGTGCAATGCATATTATTTTCACGTGCAAATTTCCGGCAAATCGCCTCTTTTAATTCCGGGATGCCATCGACCTGCGTATATTTGGTTTTGCCATCACGCATCGCCGCGCTCGCCGCATCTTTGATATGTTGCGGCGTATCAAAATCCGGTTCGCCGGCACCAAGCCCAATCACGTCACGTCCGGCACGACGCATATTCATGGCCATATCGGTTATCGCAACCGTTGGCGATGGCGCCAGACGCGCCAGACGATCAGATATAAGCCCCATTGCGGACCACCCCGTTATGCTATCATCTGCTGAAGCAGCCTGTTTATGCGATGCTTCACCCAACAGAGCAAGGGATTTGTGCAACCGCCCCTTCCCTCAGGCACCGACAATGCCTATGTTGTAGCGCATGGATATACAAGCCGCCGACAATCTGATCATCAGCCGCCCGCGCGGCCCGGCAAATTTTGATTTACAGTCAGAATTTTCTCCGGCAGGTGACCAGCCAACCGCCATTGCCGAACTGATTGACGGCATAAAAAATGGCGAACGCGATCAGGTATTGCTCGGCGTGACCGGATCCGGAAAAACATTTACTGCCGCCCATGTGGTTAAGGCGATCAAGCGCCCGACATTGATTTTGGCACCAAATAAAACGCTGGCGGCGCAGCTCTATGGCGAAATGCGGTCATTATTTCCGAATAATGCTGTTGAATATTTTGTGTCCTATTACGACTATTATCAACCCGAAGCCTATGTGCCGCGATCCGACACCTATATCGAAAAAGAATCATCGGTGAACGAGCAGATTGACCGCATGCGGCATGCCGCGACCCGCGCCCTTCTTGAACGTGATGACGTGATTATTGTGGCTTCGGTTTCCTGTATTTATGGCATCGGGTCGGTCGAAACCTATTCAACAATGACGCAGAAGCTGACCACCGGTGATACCGCGCCGCGGCAGGAATTGCTCCGCACATTTACCGAACTTCAATATCGCCGCAACGATACAAATTTTGTCCGCGGGGCATTTCGGGTGCGCGGCGATTCTGTTGAAATTTTTCCCGCGCACCTCGAAGACCGGGCTTGGCGCATCTCACTTTTTGGTGATGAGATCGAAGCTATTTTCGAATTTGATCCGCTGACTGGTGCCAAAATGGCAACACTTGACAGCATCACGATTTTTGCCAATTCGCATTACGTCACCCCACGCCCGACGCTGCAACAGGCCTGCAAGCAAATCAAACAGGAACTCAAAACCCGTATTGCCGATTTTACCGCAGCGAATAAGTTGCTCGAGGCACAGCGCATCGAACAACGCACGCAATTTGATGTGGAAATGATTGAGGCGACTGGCGTTTGTGCTGGCATCGAGAATTATTCACGCTATTTGTCTGGCCGCGGCCCCGGCGAGCCACCCCCGACATTATTTGAATATCTGCCGGAAAACGCCCTGTTAATTATCGATGAAAGTCACGTCACAGTGCCGCAGCTTGGCGCCATGTATAAGGGCGACTTTGCACGCAAATCAACATTGTCCGAACATGGGTTTCGCTTGCCATCCTGTATGGATAACCGGCCCTTAAAATTTGAAGAATGGGAAGGTTTCCGGCCGCAGACAGTTTTCGTATCGGCAACCCCCGGCCCATGGGAGCTGGAACGCACCGGCGGCGTGTTCAGCGAACAGGTGGTGCGACCAACCGGGCTGATTGACCCGGAATGTGTGGTGCGTCCGACGACCAGTCAGGTTGATGATATTATCGCCGAATGCCGCGAGGTTGCGGCGAAAGGCCAGCGCGCGCTGATCACCACGCTGACGAAAAAAATGGCCGAAGCGCTCAGCGAATATATGTTCGAGGCTGGCCTAAAAGTACGCTACCTGCATTCTGATATTGATACGCTGGAACGTATCGAGATTATGCGCGATCTGCGTCTTGGGGTGTTTGATGTGCTGATTGGCATCAATTTGCTGCGTGAGGGATTGGACATACCGGAATGCGCTCTGGTTGGCATTCTGGACGCCGACAAGGAAGGCTTTTTGCGGTCAAAAACATCGCTGGTGCAAACCATTGGCCGCGCCGCGCGTAACATTGACGGGCGGGTCATTCTTTATGGCGACCGCGTCACCGATTCAATGCAATATGCCCTCGACGAAACCAACCGCCGACGTGCCCGTCAGCAGGAATATAATGAAAAACATGGCATCACCCCGGAATCGGTGCGCAAAAATATTACTGATGTTCTCGAATCTGTTTACGAGCGCGGCGATCATCTGACCCCGGTGGCCGGTGCCAAAGCGGGCGATTTGGTTGGCAATAATTTCCAAAAGGTCATCAGCGACCTTGAAACAAATATGAAAGAAGCTGCGGCCAATCTTGAATTTGAGGAAGCTGCCAGATTGCGGGACGAAATCCGACGTATGGAAGCGACCGAACTGGGCCTGACAGCACCAGGTGTGCCGACATCGATCGCCAACCGGCATGGTCAGTTCCCGGCTGGCACTCCGGGCGCCCCGGTGAAAAAACGCCGACGCCGCTAAATACACCGCTGTTTCACCAAAAACGCCTGCCCTACCGCCTAAAAATACCGCACAGTCTGTGGCCTTGGCCAGACGCAAAGGCGCTGACAATAGGAGCGGTTTTGCACAACATAATAAAAACGACATATTTCAATTAATGAATTTAAATAGACTTCGCGTTTTTCTGTATTTTTGATCTTGAATTAATTTAAATCTCTGTTTTTACTATATATTACTTTTATGCCTATTTTTTAGGCAAATTGATGTTTTTTGAGGGAAAACAGTAGGGCAAAGTTATTTTTGGAAGATTATCCACAAATTTATCCACAGGCTTCGGGGACAAAAATTTTGACAATTTTGACCCCGATTCGTCAGCCCGATTCGCCGCACGCCGAATCAGCCAGACCATGGTCATCGGCACAAAAACACCCAGATCAGCGTCAATTTACCCGCTGTTTTGGCAATGTTCTGTCAGCTTGTCTCATGACATTTCCACACAAATCGCATAGATTAGCCACACAAATTAGCCGCATAGATTATGGCGTCAGCGCAACGGGCAAACAGGATCAGATGTCACAAAATTTACCAGCAAATTTGGAACGCGGCGTCGCGTATCTGAAAAACGAATTAAAGACGCTACCGAACCAGCCCGGTGTTTACCGTATGTTGAACGAAAAGGGCGTTGTTCTGTATGTCGGCAAAGCCCGCAACCTCATCCGGCGCGTCAGCAATTACACCCAGCCCAATCGTCTGTCGAACCGGATTTTGCGCATGGTCAGCGAAACCGAAAAGCTCGAGGTGATCGTCACCAAGTCGGAGATTGAGGCGTTACTTCTTGAATCCAATCTGATTAAAAAGATGCAGCCGCGCTATAATATTCTGCTGCGCGATGATAAAAGCCTGCCGCAAATCCTGTTGACCGCCGACCATGAATTTGGCCAGCTGACCAAACATCGCGGCCGCAAAACCCGAAAAGGCGATTATTTTGGGCCATTTGCCTCTGCCGGATCAGTCAACCGCACGGTAACCGATCTGGCACGCGCTTTTATGCTGCGCACCTGTTCCGACTCGGTCTTTAGCGGCCGCACCCGTCCGTGTTTGCAATATCAGATCAAACGCTGTTCGGGGCCATGTGTCGGTCTTGTCAGCCAATCCGACTATGCCAAACAAATGTCGCAGGCGCGCCGCTTTCTAAATGGCGACTCGGCAGACATCCAGCGCGAATATGCACAGCGCATGCATGCCGCTGCCGAAGTGCTGGATTTTGAAACAGCGGCTATCTGGCGTAACCGGATTCGTGCGCTGACCGGCATTCAGGCCAATCAGGATATCAACATTCCGAATGTGCAGGATGCAGATATCGTTGCCATCGCCCGCAGTGGCGAACGCAGTTGTATTCAGATCTTTTTCATTCGGGGAGGATCCAATTATGGCAATCGGTCGTATTTTCTAACGCATCTCGCTGACACCCCGGCGGATGAAATTATTGGTGCCTTTATCGGCCAGTTTTACGAAGATAAAGAACCGCCCGCTGACATTTTTTTAAGTGAATTTCCGCAAGATAAAGAGCTTTTAACCGAGGCTTTGTCGCGTGCCGCTGGTCGCCGCGTCAGGTTGCAATGCCCGGAACGCGGCGCCCGCCGTAAAGTGACCGCGATGGCGGTGAAAAATGCCGAAGAGGCGCTGGCCCGCCATCTCGCAAATGCCTCATCACAAAAGCGGCTGCTTGGCGAGTTGGCGGTCGCGCTTGGCCTGCCCCAACCGCCGGAACGGATCGAGATTTACGATAATTCGCATATTCAGGGCAAACATGCTGTCGGCGGCATGGTTGTCGCCGGGCCTGAAGGCTTCCAAAAAGCCGCGTATCGTCGTTTCAATATCAAGGATGAGGGCAAATTCGCGACGCAGACAGGCGATGATTTTGCGATGATGCGGCAGGTCATGCATCGCCGGTTCTCGCGGGCACTCAAAGAAGACCCGGATCGGCTGTCCGGCAGCTGGCCCGATTTATTGCTGATCGATGGTGGGCTTGGGCAATTATCATCGGTGCATGAGGTGCTCGACGCGCTTGCCATTACTGATATGCAGGTTGTTGCCATCTCAAAAGGCCCGGATCGGCATGCTGGCCGAGAGCAATTTCATATCCGCGGCCGTCCCAGCTTTACCCTGCCGCCGGATAGTGCGGCCATGCATTTTTTGCAAAGGCTGCGCGATGAGGCGCATCGCTATGCCATTGGCACGCATCGCAACAAACGCGCAAAAGCCGAATTTACCAACCCGCTTGACGCGGTACCGGGCATTGGCCCCAAGCGGAAAAAAGCCTTGCTGGCGCATTTTGGCTCGGCCCGTGCTGTCGCTGCCGCCGGCCTGACAGATTTACAGGCGGTTGACGGCATCTCAAAAAAATTTGCACAACAAATTTATGATTGGTTCTATAGTGGCGGACAGTAGGCAGCTTGTGCTAATGCTATAAGCGACCGCCCAGACATGTTACACTCGGCCGTATCGCACCAAGGAGCCAAGCCCCCTATATGTTTACGCTGAATGCACTGCCGAATTGGATGACAGTCATACGTATTGCGATCACGCCTTTGATCGCCATTCTGATCTGGATTGATGAACCAACCTATGGCTATCAACTGGCACTTGTGCTCTACACCATTGCCAGCGTGACCGATTATATCGACGGATATATGGCGCGTCGTTTGCAGGTTGAATCGCCGCTTGGTGAAATGCTTGATCCGATTGCCGACAAGCTGCTTGTCGCGGCGGTGTTATTGGCGCTTGCCAGCGTCACCACCAGCGGCTGGGTATTTCTGGCACCAGCGCTGATTATTCTGATCCGCGAATTTATGATTTCCGGCCTGCGAGAGTTTTTGGCAAAGCAAAATGTCTCAGCACCGGTGACGCGACTGGCAAAGTGGAAAACCACAGCACAAATTCTGGCATTAGGGTTTTTGATGGGCGCACCCGGCTTCCCCGGATTTCCCTTTGCCCATGAAATTGGCATCACGCTTTTATGGATCGCCGCCGTCCTCACCGTGCAAACCGGGTCTGGCTATCTGATCAGCGCTGTCAAACATGTGACCCAATCCAGCTGAATCACAGTTTTAAAAACCAATCATCCAGCATGCGCCACATCTCTGCAAACCGGGTTTTTTAGGTTGATTGACATCGCTGGTTGTTGGATGATGAGGGGTTGTTGGATGATGGGGCGATAGACCGCCGGCGTCTGCGAAGACATTAAATCAGTATCAAACAGGATAAAGCTGTTGAAAATTCTATATTTTGCATGGCTCAAAGAACATACCGGGCAGGCATCCGAAGACATGCAGCTTCCCGACGGCGTTGATACCGTTGGCGGGTTAATCCCGCATATCACCAAACAATCTGCCGGGCATAAAACCGCGTTGAAAAATCTGGATGCGGTGCGCGTCGCTGTCAACCGGGTCTATGGCGACCTCGCCACACCGATAACCAATACTGACGAAGTGGCATTTTTTCCGCCGGTCACCGGCGGCTAGGCTGGGCCAGCTCTGCGTTTACCCTTGCCGCACCGTTTTTTCGTAACCATCGACAAGCGCGCGACTGATGTCGGATGGCGTGAACTGGTAATCACCGATACGCGATACCGGCGTCACTTCGGCTGCCGTGCCGGTTAAAAAACATTCGCGCATATCGGCCATTTCTTCGGGCATAATATGACGCTCGACAACTTTCATCTGCATCGATTGCGCCATTGCAATCACCGTCCGGCGGGTGATGCCATTTAAGAAACAATCAGCAATCGGCGTATGCAGCACACCCTCAGCATCAATGAAAAACACATTGGCGCCGGTGGCCTCGGCAACATACCCCCGATAATCAAGCATCAGCGCATCTTCAAACCCCTGCTTTTCAGCTTCATGCTTGGACAAGGTACAGATCATGTAAAGCCCGGCAGCTTTTGCATGAACCGGCGCTGACTCTGGTGCCGGACGCCGCCATTTGGCGATATCAAGCCTAATGCCCTTCATTTTGGTTTCCGGGTCAAAATAGCTTGGCCATTCCCACGCCGCGATCGCCAGATGCGCGGTGGTTTGTTGCGCCGAGATCGCCATCATTTCTGACCCACGCCAACAAAATGCCCGCACATAACCGTCGGTAATATCGTTCGCCCGCACCACCTCAAGTTTTGCCGCCTCCAGCGCAGCGTCTGCAATCGGCACATCAAAATCGAGCAGTTTTGCCGATGCCCGTAACCGCGCTGTATGCTCTGCGCCCTTGAACACCCGGCCCGAATAGACCCGCTCGCCCTCAAATACCATGCTGGCATAATGCAGCCCATGACTTAAGGTGTGCGTCTTCGCATCACGCCACGGCACAATTTCACCATCCAGCCAAATGCTTCCATCGCGGTCGTCAAACGGAATGAGTGCCATGCTATGCTCCCTAGAATTTATCGTTGCAGAAGAACATCTCCACCGAATGAATGGTTCCATTTCGGCCGTTTTATGTTATTGTTCTGCGTCGTTCTTTATATCACTTACCATTATTATTGGTCAACATGGCTGACATAAAACCAATTGGCAAGGCGCTTTTTCTCCGCGAGGAAGAATTGCGCCGGGGCATCGAAATGATGTTTTTTGCTTATCGTGACTTCACCGGCGAGGCCGACTCGATTTTAGCTGAGCAGGATATGGGCCGCGCCCATCACCGCGCCATTTATTTTATTGGTCGCCACCCGGGAATCACTGTGAGCGATCTTTTGAGCATTTTGAATATTACCAAACAAAGCCTGTCACGGGTGCTGTCCGGGTTAATGAAAGATGGATTTGTTCTGCAAAAACCCGGCGCATCCGACCGTCGCCAGCGGCTGCTCTATCTGACCGAAACCGGCATTGCGCTCGAAGCCCGTCTGACCGCGCTGCAGGGCCGCCGATTTGCCGCTGCATATCGCGAGGCTGGTGCCGAGGCTGTTGACGGATTCCAGCGGGTATTGCGGGGCTTGATGGAGCAGGATACTTTGGAACAGATGAAACAGCAGATTCCGCCGACCAGCGACGCCTAAAAACCTTTTTTTATGAAAGGCGACTATGAAAGAGCATCATATTCTGGTGATTGATGACGATGAACGTCTGCGTATTTTGCTGCGACGCTTTCTCGAGGAAAGCGGGTTTCGCGTGACAGATGCCGGAAGCGCGCAGGAAGCGCGCAGTATTTTACAGGGTATGGCGTTTGATATTTTGGTGGTTGATGTGATGATGCCCGGCGAAACCGGCATTGAATTTCTCGCCGATTTACGCAAAGACGACCCGGTGCCGGCGTTATTTCTGACCGCCAGATCCGAAACCGAAAGCCGTATCGAAGGGTTGGAGGCGGGCGCCGATGACTATATGTCAAAACCGTTTGAGCCACGCGAACTGGTGCTGCGGATTCAACGCATTTTACAGCGCAACGTGTTAACTGAGCAAAAAACAACGGCTAATGATGTCAGGTTCGGGCCGTTCCATTTTGACATTGTTTCTGGTCTGCTGACCAAGGCCGGGAATCGCCTGCATATCACCACCGCCGAGCAACAATTGCTTGGCAGTTTTGCCGAAGCCCCAAATACCGTGTTATCGCGGGATGATTTATCAAACATCCTGGACGGGCGCATGGAGGGGCGGTCAATTGATGTGGCGGTGGCCAGACTGCGCCGCAAGCTGGAACCAAATCCACGCCACCCGGTTTATTTGCAGACGGTACGCAACCGTGGGTGGATGCTGCGCACCGACATTGCCCAACCAGCACGGCAGGTGTAGCCAGCGATGCAGCTTCGCGAATTTCTTCCAAAAACGCTATTTGGCCGGATGCTATCGATCATTCTGGTGCCGATGATTCTTGTGCAGGTGATCACTGTATTCATTTTTTATGAGCGGCACTGGGATACGGTCACCCGGCATATGGCGGCGAATCTGTCGTCCGAAATAGCCTTTCTCATTGGCGATCTTGGCACCAGCCCGGACGCCGAACAAATCGAGACGGTGATTGCCGATGGCTGGCAGTTTTTTAATTTTCCGGTGAATTTTGAAACGGCACTGACGCTGCCCCAAAAAAATAACAGCATCCCTAAAACCTACGCTGAAGAAATGCTGCGTACCGAGCTCAGCAAACGCCTGTCACAAAATTGGCAGGTCGATGTCGACACTGACCCCAACCTGATTTTTATCGATATCCAGTTTGATACGGGTGTGTTGCGGGTCTATGCCAGCCGCAAACGTATTTTCAGCTCAACCAGCTGGACTTTCATTGGCTGGACTATTGGCAGTTCAATTTTGATGTTTGGCGTCGCCCTGGTGTTTTTGCGCGGTCAGGTACGCCCCATACACCGTCTTGCCAACGCCGCCAGACAATTGGGACTGGGCCGTCCGGCACCCGATTACCGGCTCGAGGGCGCGCGTGAAGTCAGGCTGGCAGGCCGCGCTTTTCAGGCGATGCGGCATCGGATCATGCGGCAGCTCAATGAACGCACCGAAATGCTGGCCGGGGTCAGTCACGATTTGCGCACGCCGCTCACACGTATGCGGCTACAACTGGCTTTGATGCAAACCCATCCTGATGCCGAGGCAATCGGCAATGATATCGACGACATGGAGGAAATGATCGACGCCTATCTGGCATTTGCAGCTGGCGAAGGCGAAGAACAGCCGCAGGAAACCGATGTGTCTGCCTTGCTTGCCCGACTTGTCGAACAGGCACAAAAAGCGCATAAATTCGATATCAGCTTTACCCCGCCAAGCGAGCCTCTGCCGGCCTTTCCGGTTCGCAAAAACGCGATTCAGAGAGCCTTTTCAAATCTCATCTCAAACGCCATTCGCTATTCGACAAAAACCGAGGTGTCGGTGCGGGTGCGCAATGATGAGGTTATTTTCAGTTTTGATGATAATGGCGCCGGCATCCCTGCAGAACGCAGACAGGATGCCATTCGTCCCTTTATCCGGCTCGAGGAGTCGCGAAACCGGCGCACCGGTGGCGCCGGGCTGGGGTTGTCGATCACCAGTGATATTGTGTTGAACCATGGCGGCGAACTGGCTTTGGGTGATTCCGAACTCGGCGGCTTGCGCGTGACAATCAAGCTGCCAATTTAGCCGCCGACACATTCCCTCATCAGATCACTCATACGGCCATCTAATACAGCCTGCCACCATTCGGCACAGCATATGTCGGCTGCATCAGCACCACTTCGCCAGCGGCATCCGGCACGCCCAGCGTCAGCACTTCCGACATAAATGGGCCAATTTGTCTTGGCGGAAAATTCACCACCGCCAACACCTGCTGGCCAATCAGCTCATCACACGCATAATGCGCGGTGATTTGCGCAGACGATTTGCGGGTGCCAATCTCATCGCCAAAATCAATCTCCAGCTTATAGGCCGGTTTGCGTGCTTCGGGAAATGACTGGGCCGCGATGATGGTGCCAACCCGTATATCGAGTTTCAAAAAATCATCAAATTCCGCGTCAGTCATTATCTACCCCGTAACGTCCGGCTGCGGCGGCATCATCTCGGCCGCTATCGGCCTGCTGCTGTTCACCTTGGCGAAACAGCCGCAGGCTGATCGCCCATTCCTCGGCCTGTTGCAAGCGCCGGTCAAGCGCCTTCATCGTCGGCGCAAGATCCGGGCTGTCATCTTTCATCCAGTCACGCGCCACCATCATCACCACGCCAACAACACCTTTGATGCGCAGCATCCCGCGCCAGCCCTCACAGCTATCGCCAGCCATCGCCAACATCCGGCGGGTTACATGTTGCAAATTGAGGCCCAGCGCCACGCCAAGGTCGGGCCGCGTACGGGCGGCGCGGTTCACCGCTTCGATCTGCACCCGATAGGGGGCATAAACCTCAAACCGGTGCATCAGCGCTTCGAGAATTTTTTCCCGAATGGATATCTCGCCGGCATCTTCGATATCGGCAAAGCTCTCTAACACAGCCTGATCGTCAAGTGCTGCCATTTTTCCCAAAACAAGCCGTTGCGGATCGCCCGCCACCGCGCTTGCCAATGCAGCATCGACACCGACATTCTGGGCAATCTCGTGCAATGACAAAGCTGCCAGTGGCCGTGCGCCCAGCTGCTGCCAGGCCTCATCTGCAAGCTTCGCAAAAATCTGTGCGGTTTGCTCGGCACCAGTCGCAGACTGCATCATCATACCCACCCTTGTGAATGACAGCGGCAACATGATGTCAGCCGCCTGATATGCGTCACTATATCAGAAAAAAACCGGATTCGGCTAGGCTCCAAGCGCGACAGCGCGCGCTTTTGCCGCTTTTACAGCTTGTTCGATCAGCGGTGTCAGGCCATTTTCGTCCATCAATACGGCCAGTGCCGCGGCTGTAGTGCCGCCCTTGCTGGTCACATTTTCGCGCAGAACCGCCGGCGACTCGTCGGCCGCCTCGATCAGCGCACCGGCACCACTAACGGTGGCTTCGGCCAGTTGTGTGGCGAGCGCCGCCGGCAGCCCGGCGGCAATGCCGGCCGCTGTCATCGCCTCGGCCAGCAAAAACACATAGGCCGGGCCAGATCCCGACACCGCGGTCACCGCATCCATCAAACTTTCGTCATCAATCGCCACAACCGCGCCAATGGTGCCGAGCAATTGTGTCGCCAGTGGCACTAAATCATCCGCAGCATGATCCGCATAAAGCGCGGTCACACCTTTACCGATCGCCGCCGGGGTATTCGGCATCGCCCGCAAAATCGGCGCCCCGGCACCCAGCCGCGCCTGTAACCAGCCTGACGAAATACCCGCCGCAATTGTTAAAAATGCGGTATCCGCATCGCGCAATGATCCGATGGCGGCAATCGCCTCATCCATCATTTGCGGCTTTACCGCCAGCACGATCATCGAACTCACCGGCGCCCCGGACGCCATCGCCGTCTGGCAATCGCTGTAGATAACAACCCGGCTGTGCGCATCCGCCCAGTCGAGATGCTCATGATACGGCTCAATAATGGTGAAATTGGCATCCAATGTGGGATCAGCCAGCCAGCCCCGGAGCATCGCACTGCCCATTTTGCCACATCCCAACAGCGTGATCTGCAGCGCTGCCATGGCCGCCTCAGGCCTCGCCTTCGGTGGTGAACATGGCGATATCTGCGGCATCTGTTGCCAACACATCATTATGCGCCACCTGATAAATCGCCGGATAGCAATGTTCACACTCACCGAGCATGATATCGACCACATCTTCAATCTGTTCCGGCGTTGCCCCGCCAGCACCGCGTAATGCCAGCGTATAGCGCATTTCAAGCTCGCCAGTGGTGACATCAAGCCCCAGATGACCAATGAATATCTGCTTGTTCAGCAATGACGCCAACAACGCCATTTCGCCATAGCGCATCGGCGCGGTCTGCACATCAATGCGGCAGCTCACCTGCATCGCCGCTTCATCATCCCGCCAGATCACAGCCAATTGGTAATCACACCATTTGCCCGGCACTTCGACCAGCACCGCATTCTCGCCGCGGCTTTGCAACAGCCAGTCATGCGTCACGACAAAGCGGGTGACCAACTCAATCGGGTCATCGAGAACAATATCGGTTTGCTGTCGGCTGGGTGCCATTGGTTTTGTCCCTTCTGGACGGCCGCGCATGGGCGCGCGACGGCCCGGTTAAAATGACAAAACCGGCTACTCCGTTCAACCAAATTCAACACAATATTTTGTGTGTGCTCTGGTGGAAACCACATCAATTTGTGGTTTTTGGCTGTTTTCTGCTGATTCGCAACGGCTGGTTAATGCTATTATTTTTTGGCTTTTTTCGCCGCTGCGGTGGTGGCTTTTGCGGGTTTGCGCCGGGCTGGCTTGGCGGCGGGCGAATCAGCCGCCTTCGGGATCTGTGCCTCCAGCGCTGAAAGCCTCGCGGCGACAGCCTCATGACGGGTGCGCAAGGCATCGAATTCTTCGCGCGTCACCAAGCCGCGTGCATTCAGACTACGCTCCATACGCTGCCGGATCATATTGTCAATTTCTTCGCGCATGCCGCCAAAGGCAGAAGCCGCACCATTTGCCATCTGCGCCAGATCGGCCATAAAATTTGAACGCATCGCCATTTCAAAACTTCCCTTATGGTATGGCACTTCTCATTGATCGCACCAAAACTGTCATATTACCCTAGTTACTTATCATACATAATAAGGCTACAGTACGCTGGCAAGGTTAACAGCGTATCAGCAACAACAAACAGCGGTTACAGATGTTCAGCTTCACTACAGTCATCGGCACAATCACCGGCACAATAACCGGCACAAGCATCGGCACCAACGGTGCTATCATTTTACCCGAATTCAACAAATTTGCCGTGCAATTTGGCGCGTTTGGCATTCGCTGGTATGCGCTTGCCTATCTTGTTGGGCTGCTCGGTGGCTGGCTGTTGTTGCGGCGCGAGGCGAAAGACCCGCAATCACCGCTGACAATTGAAACTGTCGACACGCTATTAAATTATGTGTTGTTCGGCATCATTATCGGCGGCCGTCTTGGTTATATTATATTTTATAACAGCACCTATTACCTGGCGCATCCGGCTGCCATTTTACGCATTTGGGAAGGCGGCATGGCCTTTCATGGGGCTTTATTGGGCATTGCCATCGCCCTTCTGATCATGGCGCGGCGTCACCAATTACGGTTTTTTTCGCTGACCGACCGGGTCTGCTTCGTGGTGCCGATTGGCCTGTTTTTTGGCCGCCTGTCAAATTTCATCAATGGCGAACTTTACGGCCGCGTTACCACCGTGCCTTGGGCAATGATATTCCCAAACAGTGATGGTCAGCCCCGCCATCCAAGCCAGCTCTATGAGGCTGGCCTCGAAGGGCTGTTGCTTGGGGTCGTTATGCTGATTCTATGGCGTCGTGGTTGGTTGCGGCAGGATGGCCGCCTCACGGGTGTTTTGCTGGCTGGCTATGGGCTGGCCCGCAGTCTGATCGAATTTGTCAGAGAGCCGGATGCACAGCTTGGTTTCATATTGGGCAATTTCAGCATGGGGCAAATATTGTCATTCCCGATGATTATTTTCGGGCTATATTTGATCATGCGCAAACCGGCCGCTTCACAACCGCTCGACTCATCCCGGTGACAGCGCATGTCTGACGAGTCACAGCACCGCGCGCCAATACCGACAGCAAGCGAGGCCATTCAGTCGATTCTGATGGATAGAATTGCACAAAGCGGGCCGCTGCCGGTCAGTGATTTTATGCAGATCGTTTTGGGGCACCCGCAGCATGGGTATTACCGCCGGCAGAATCCAATCGGTGCCGCCGGCGATTTTACCACCGCCGCCGAAATATCTGGTCTTTTTGGTGAAATGTGCGGGGTCTATCTGGCCCATATGTATGACATTGCCGGCCGGCCAGAACAGGCACAAATTCTCGAACTTGGCCCGGGTCGTGGCACGCTGATGGCTGATATGCGGCATATCTGGGCGCATACCATGCCGGCGATGCTTGATTTGCCACTGCATCTTGTTGAAACCAGCCCGCATCTGCGGGCGCAGCAAAAGCAGCGCATCAAAATGGCATCACTAGTCTGGCATGATGATCTGACAAGCCTGCCTGACGCCCCGTTATTTGGTGTGGCGAATGAATTTTTCGACGCCTTGCCAATTGATCAGGCGGTGTGGCGACAGCACGCGTGGCAGCATCGTCTTGTCGGCACCCGCAACGGCGCCCTCAGTTTTATTGATGGCGAACACCTTGACCCGGATGAACTGGCCTGCTGGCAGATCACCAATGACCAGCCCGATCTGGCTGACGGCACTGTTGCTGAATATTGTCGGGCAGCTGATATGATGACCCGGCAACTGGCCAGCAATATCGCCCGACATGGCGGTGCCTTTCTGGTGATTGATTATGGCAAAACCGACAATTACAGCGACAGCCTGCAAGCCGTGGCGGCACATAAGCCTGTTGATCTGTTTTATCAGCCGGGCAATGCGGACATTTCTCATTGGGTTGATTTTGCCGCCTTGCGCCGCGCTGCAGATAACGCTGGCGCACGCTTTATCGGCCCGGTGACACAAGCCGATTTTTTGATGGCAATCGGGCTGCGCGAACGTGCCGAAAACGCCGCTTTGACCTGTGACGCTGATGGACGCCGCGCCTTATTCGCTGCGGTTGACCGGCTGGTTGGCGCACATCACATGGGCACCGCCTTTAAGGTCGGGTTGATTGTACCCGCTGGCGACGGTGTGCCGGCTGGCTTTACAACGGGAGACAATGGATGCGTGTGACCATGCTGACTGACAGCCTGCCCTGTCATCAATATCACGGCTGGTGCCGGCCATCGCCGACAAAGCAGACAATGCGGCATGGTTTTTTCACCGCTGACGGCGGCGTCAGCAGCGGCCTATATCAAAGTTTAAATTGTGGCTATGGTTCGGCCGACCATACCGGCAATATCGACGAAAACCGGCGGCGGGTTGCGGTTGCGCTTGGTTTTGCGCCAGACCGGCTTTTTGGGCTAAAGCAATGTCATTCTGCAACCGCCATATCTTTGTCAGACAGCAGTTCTGCCGCGCCGGATAAACGGCCGGATGCCGACGCCTATGTCAGCACCCGGGAAAATGCCGCCCTGGCTATTTTAACCGCCGACTGCGTTCCAGTATTATTTGCCGATCGTCACATGGCTGTTATTGGCGCCGCACATGCGGGTTGGCGCGGCGCAACCGGCGGTATTCTGGCCGCGACAGTCAATATGATGTGCGACAAGGGTGCCAGCCTTGCCGGTATCGAAGCGGTGATTGGCCCGGCGATTGCCAAAGCAAGCTATCAGGTTGGTGATGATTGCCGCGATGCGGTGCTTGCGGCACATCCGCATGCCAGCCAGTTTTTTCACCCTGACCCGGCGCATGCGCAAAAATATTATTTTGATCTTCCCGCCTTTGCCAGCTGGCAACTTGGCCGAATCGGGATCGCACATGTTGTTGATCTGGCGATTGACACTTATAACAGCGCCAACAGGCTGTTTTCGCATCGCCGTGCCACCCATGCGCAATTGCCAGATACCGGCCGTCAAATTGCTGTTATTGGCCTCGCTGATCAAACCGGGTAAAACGCATTATTTGCCGGAGTTTTCTATGCCGCATCTATATATCTTTCTGGGGTTGATGATCATTGCCTTGTTCGGATCATGCTTCATCACATAAAAGCCCCAAACAATTTTCTTGCGGGAAAACCGTGTCAAGGCTTGCCCGCAGGGGTGCCGGTTGCTATAGCAACTGCGGTGGCAGCAATCGTTGCCGTGTCGCTACAAGGTTGAGCACATGAAGATCTTATCATGTAATAGTAACCGCCCCTTGGCCGAGGCTATCGCCGCCTATCTCGATGCCCCTCTGACCAAGGCTGACGTCAAGCGCTTTGCCGATATGGAAGTGTTTGTTGAGATCGGTGAAAATGTCCGTGGCGAGGATGTGTTTGTGGTGCAGTCCACCTGTTTTCCGGCAAATGATAATGTGATGGAATTGCTGGTTGCACTCGATGCTTTGCGCCGCGGTTCGGCGCGCCGGGTCACCGCTGTGATTCCCTATTATGGCTATGCGCGTCAGGACAGAAAATCCGGGCCGCGCACGCCAATTTCGGCAAAATTGCTCGCCAATCTGATCACCTCTGCCGGCGCCGACCGGGTGCTGACCATCGATTTGCATGCCGGGCAAATTCAGGGATTTTTCGATATACCAACAGATAATCTGTTCGCCGCCCCGGTTTTTGTCAGCGATATCAAAGAGCGCTATGACGGCTCGAAACTGATGATTGTATCGCCTGATGTTGGTGGTGTGGTACGGGCACGGTCATTGGCACGGCGGCTTGACGCAGATCTGGCGATTATTGATAAACGCCGCCCCAAAGCCGGGGTATCCGAGGTGATGAATATTATTGGTGATATCGAGGACCGGCATTGTATTCTTGTCGATGATATTGTTGATTCTGGCGGCACTCTATGCAACGCCGCTGTTGCGCTGATGAATAACGGGGCGCTGTCGGTTGACGCCTATGTCACACACGGTGTTCTGTCCGGCGGTGCGGTCAGCCGGGTGGCGGCATCACCGCTGAACTCGCTGGTCACGACCGATTCGATTCCAGCCACTGAAGCGGTGCGGGTCGCGCGGAATATAAAGCAATTAACGATCGCCCCATTGCTTGGCGAAGCCATGCTTCGGATCAATGAGGAACGCTCAGTATCCACGCTATTTTAGTGCTGTTCTGGTGCTGTTCTGGCACTGGCCTGATACTGGGCTGACACTATCTGGCGGCACCTTATGCGGCGCTTGTCTATCGCCTGACCATATTGCCGAAAATCCTTGTATTTTGCCGGTAATCGGCCTATACCTCGCACCGCCGCGCACCCCTGGAGGCGCGGTACATTGTTTTGCAAAAGGAGTTAGCAATGTCTGACAATACAACCATTAGCGCTGAACAGCGCGAACGGGTCGGTAAGGGGTCCGCCCGTGCGGCACGCCGCGCAGGCCTCGTCCCTGCCGTCATTTATGGCGACAAGAAAGAACCCGTAGGCATCAATATGAGTGCCCGCGAAATTACCCGCATCGTCCACCAGCCCGGCATTTTTGGCCGGCTTCTTGACATTGATGTCAGCGGCAAGAAACATACAGTTCTGACCCGTGACATTCAGTTTCATCCGGTGAACGACAGCATCCTGCATATGGATTTTCTGCGGGTATCAGGATCTGCCAAAGTGGCCGTTGCCGTGCCCGTTGAATTTATCAATGAAGATAGCTGTCCCGGCTTGAAGATTGGCGGCGTTCTTAACGTTGTGCGCTATGAAGTCGAACTGTTATGCCCGGCCACAAATATTCCGGAAAAAATCACTGTTGATCTTGACGGTGTGAAGATTGGCGACTCGATTCATATCAGCGCAATCCCGCTTCCTCATGGCGTCGAACCGACCATCACCGATCGTGACTTTACCGTGGCAACACTCGCCTCACCTGGCGGCGGCGTGAAGAACGAAGATGAAGACGGCGAAGACGGTGCAGATGGCGAAACCGATGATGACGGTAATTCGTCTGCCGACTAGGCTTTGAGCCGTTAGACCAAGCAAAGCGGGACTGTCATGTTGCTTTTTGCAGGACTTGGAAATCCCGGACAAAATTATGCCATGAACCGACATAATGTTGGGTTCATGGCTGTTGATCTGCTGGCCGAGCGCTATGGCTTTCCGGCATGGCAAAAAAAATCAACAGCTTTGCAGAGCGCTGGCCGAATAGGCACAGACAAAATCATTCTGGTAAAACCGCAAAGCTATATGAACAAATCTGGCCTGCCGGTTGCCGAGGTGGCGCGGTTTCACAAAATCCCCCCTGACAATATTTTTGTTTTTCATGATGAACTCGATCTTGCAGCCGGACGCCTGCGGGTGAAGCAGGGTGGCGGGCATGGCGGGCATAATGGTCTGCGTGATATTGACCGACATCTTGGTCAGAATTACTGGCGTGTCCGCATTGGCATTGGCCGCCCGGAGAATCCGGCGATGGACGTCAAAGCCTGGGTGCTGGCTGATTTTGCCAAATCTGAAACAAGCGGCTGGATAGCCGAACTGCTGCGCGCTATCGCTGATGAGGCACCGCGTCTCACATCGCATGATGATGGCGGCTTTATGAGCCGCGTCGCTTTTTTGGCACCACCGCCAAAACCCATACAAACCGAAACACAGTAAGGACTTATAATGGGATTTAATTGTGGCATTGTGGGGTTGCCGAATGTTGGTAAATCAACCCTGTTCAACGCATTGACCGAAACCGCGGCTGCCGAAGCTGCGAATTATCCATTTTGTACGATTGAGCCGAATACCGGCCGCGTCGCCGTGCCAGACCCGCGCCTTGATGCGCTGGCTGCATTGGCAAAATCACAAAATATTATCCCCACACAGCTGGAATTTGTCGATATTGCCGGACTAGTGCGCGGTGCCTCTAAAGGCGAAGGTCTTGGCAACCAGTTTTTAGGCAATATCCGCGAAGTTGACGCCATCGCGCATGTTCTGCGTTGTTTTGACGATGGTGACGTCACCCATGTTGACGGCGATGTTGATCCGGTACGCGATGCACAAACTGTTGAAACCGAATTGATGCTTGCCGATATCGATTCGCTTGAACGGCGGATGACAGCTCTTGTGAAAAAATCACGCGGCGGCGACGCCGAGTCAAAGGCCGATCTGGCATTGATGGAAAAGCTGTTGGCACATTTGTCAGACGGTCAGCCAGCCCGCAGCGCTGCCGGGCTCACAGATGCTGAACAAAAACGCCTTCCACAACTACAGCTTTTGACCGCAAAACCTGTTCTCTATGTCTGTAATGTGGCCGAGTCTGATTCAGCCACCGGCAATGATTACAGCCAGAAAGTCGCCGAAATGGCGGCCGCGCAAAAAGCCGGGCATGTTGTCGTTTCTGCCGCGATTGAGGCTGAAATCAGCCAGCTCGATGCTGATGACAAGGGTGAGTTTCTGGCCGAGCTTGGCCTTGCCGAAGCCGGTCTCGCACGTTTGATTCGCGCCGGCTATGATCTGCTCGACCTGCTGACGTTTTTCACGGTTGGCCCGAAAGAGGCCCGCGCATGGACGGTGGCCAGCGGGGCAACCGCGCCACAGGCAGCAGGCGTCATTCATACCGATTTTCAACGCGGCTTCATTCGGGCTGAAACCATCAGCTTTGATGATTATGTTGTTTGCAAAGGCGAAGCAGGCGCCAAAGATGCCGGCAAGTTCCGCGTTGAGGGGGCCGACTATAAAGTGATCGACGGGGACGTGTTCCACTTTCGTTTTAACGTATAAGGGCGTTTTAACGTATAAAGCGGCACCCGCAGGACAAAACGAGTCACACAACAACAAATTCCAGTGCAACCCATGTAAAAAACCCTGCCAGCGGTGCCGCCGCTCGCAGGGTTTTTTGTATGTTATTTATCGGTCAGCTCTAGTGAAGATCTGCCCAGACCCGGCGTTTTGCCATGACCGATAGCACCACAAAGATGCTGAGGAAGAATACCACCGCAACGCCAATGCGTTTGCGCGCTTCCATCTTCGGCTCGGCTGCCCACATCAGGAACTGCGTCAGATCCGCCGCAGACCCTTCAATAGAGGTGTCTGCCCCATCCGCATAGGTGACGTCGTCGCCGTAAAGCGGCTGTGGCATGGCGATCAAATTCCCCGGATAGGCATCATTGTAATACATGCCATCCGGCACGTTCATCGACGCCGGTGCCTCTTTATAGCCAATCAGCAGACTATACAGATAATCCGGGCCATTCGCACGGGCTTTGGCAATCAATGACAGATCAGGTGGCAACGCGCCGCCATTGCCGGCCCGCGCCGCATTATCATTCGGGTATGGGCTTGGCATACGGTCTGCCGGGATTCCCGGACGCGTGAACATCTCGCCCTCATCATTCGGGCCATCTTCGACGTCATATTCAGCCGCAATCGCCTTAATTTCGGCTTCGTTGTAGCCAAGGTCTGCGAAATTGCGAAACGCAATATATTGCATCGAATGACAGCCGGCACAAACCTCGCGATAGACCTGAAACCCTCGCTGCATCGCCGCTTTGTCAAAGGTGCCAAAGGGGCCATTAAAGCTCCAGTCACGTTTGGTCAATGCAACATCACCACCAGCCGCCAGTGCCGGGCCAGCCAGCAATGTTGCCACAAGGGCTGCAAATATACGCTTGATCATTCTGCCGGCTCCAATCCAGCCCCCATCGGGCCTTTACGGCTTGAGGGATATTTTAAAACCGGTTCCGATATCGATTTAGGCAACGGCTTTGTCGTTTCAAAGACACTCAACAACGGCAGAATGACCAGGAAATGCAGGAAGTACCATGCGGTTGCGATACGCGACAACACTACATAAATACCTTCAGCCGGTTTGCCGCCAAGATAACCAAGAACGACAGCATCGATCAGCAACAGCCAGAAGAAAATCCGGAACAATGGGCGGAACCTTGCCGAACGGACTGGCGAGCGATCCAGCCATGGCAATATAAACAGCACCGCAATCGCACCAAACATCAACAACACACCACCCAGCTTGTCAGGCACCGCCCGCAAAATCGCGTAAAATGGCAGGAAATACCACTCTGGCACGATGTGCGCCGGCGTCTGTAGTGGGTTGGCCGGAATATAATTATCAGGGTGGCCCATCGCATTCGGGAAGAAAAACACAGCCACCGCCAGCAACAGTAAAAACACCGCAATGCCAACCATATCCTTCATTGTGTAGTAAGGATGAAATGAGATGGTATCTTGTGGGCCACTCGCATCAATACCGATAGGATTGTTAGATCCAAAACGATGCAGCGCGATGATGTGCAGCACAACAACACCAGCGATCACGAATGGCATCAGATAATGAAGTGAGAAAAATCGGTTCAATGTTGGGTTATCAACCGAAAATCCGCCCCACAGCAAGGTCACAATGCTGTCACCAACAACTGGAATGGCCGAAAATAAATTGGTGATTACCGTGGCGCCCCAAAAGCTCATCTGTCCCCATGGCAGCACATAACCCATAAAGGCTGTTGCCATCATCAACAGGAAAATCACCACACCCAAAATCCACAAAAGCTCGCGCGGTGCTTTATAAGAGCCGTAATAAAGGCCACGGAAAATATGGATATAAACGACGATGAAGAAGAAACTTGCCGCATTCATGTGAATATAGCGGATCATCCAGCCATGGTTCACATCACGCATAATCCGTTCAACAGCATCAAACGCATAATCAACATGGGCGGTGTAGCTCATCGCCAGCACAATGCCAGTGATGATCATGATGGCCAATGACAAACCGGCCAAAACACCAAAATTCCACATATAGTTCAGGTTTTTTGGAACAGGATAATCATATTTCTCATGATCCAGCATTGAGAATACAGGCAACCGATGGTCAATCCACCGCACCACCGGATTTTGAAATTTTTCAGCAGACATAGCTTTTCATTACCTCCAGAAAGGACTGATGGATTAACCGATACGGATCACCGAGTCGGATAGGAATGTATAAGGCGGGACTTCCAGATTTGTTGGGGCTGGGCCTTTGCGAATACGACCAGAGGTATCGTAATGCGATCCGTGGCACGGGCAGAACCAGCCATCATAATCGCCCTTAACCTCACCAGTCTTCTGACCAAGAGGCACACAACCAAGATGCGTACAGACGCCGACAAGAACAAGATAGCCGGGCTTTTCAGCGCGCACCTCGTCACTTTCCGGATCGCGCAGATCGGCAATATCGGTTGCCGAGGCGCGCGCAATTTCATCTTCGGTACGGTGCCTTATAAAGACCGGCTTTCCCCGCCATTTCACGGTAATTGATTGGCCTTCTTCTATTTTTGAGACATCGACCTCGATATTCGCAAGCGCCAACGTATCGGCGGCTGGGTTCATCTGGTCGATCAGCGGCCAGGCCACAGCAGCCGCGCCAAGGCCAAACATTGCATTCGTTGCAATCACAATAAAATCACGACGACCGGCATCTTCCGGGCGTCGCGACCTTGTGGATTTCTTCGTATCCGATTTTGCCATTTCTTCCTCTGTTTACGCTTTTGCCCTTGCACGGTCTCCCCCATGCGCTTGGCTTTTATTACAGTGGCAACAATCGCCTTCCGAACGGCCGACGTTGATGCCGATTTCCTAGCATGTTACGCCAGTATTTTCCTACCCCAAATCTGCATGTTTCTCAAAAAACCTTCATTTTATCAAACACGTGAATTATCTTGCTATGGCCAGCGCACTTCCGGTGGCATGCTCATCAAGATGGCCTCAATATTGCCACTAGTTTTCAAACCAAACAACGTCCCGCGATCATAAAGCAGGTTGAATTCAACATAGCGGCCGCGCCTCACCAGCTGTTGGTGGCGCTCGGCGTCAGTCCAGCTCTTATTCATCCGGCTTTTGACAATATCGACATAGGCATCACGAAACCCCCGTCCCACATCCTGGGTGAAGGCAAAATCAGCCGACCAGTCACCGCTGTTCAGATTGTCATAAAAAATCCCGCCAGCGCCGCGCGGTTCGTCACGGTGCGGCAGGTAAAAATACTCATCGCACCATTTTTTATATTTTGCGTAATAATCCGGGTCATGCCTGTCGCAAGCCGCTTTCAGCCCGGCGTGAAAATCAGCGCCAGCTTCGGCATCAGGCAACAGCGGTGTTAAATCACCGCCACCGCCAAACCAATTTTGCGATGTACAGATGAACCTTGTGTTCATATGGGCGGCCGGCACATGCGGGTTTTGCATATGCGCCACCAGTGAAATGCCCGATGCCCAAAACGCGCCATCGGTTTCGGCACCGCGTATCTCGGCTTTAAAATCGTCTGAAAAAGATCCGAAAACAGTCGATATATTGACCCCGACTTTTTCAAACACCTGACCGCGCATCAGGCTCATCTCGCCGCCGCCGCCGCCATCACGATTCCAGCTTTTGCGCTCAAACCGGCCGGCTGGCTTTTGTTTGGTAGCGACCGAGTCTTCAATCGCTTCAAACGCCGCACAAATGTCATCACGCAACGCGGCAAACCAGTCGCTCGCCAGCGCCTTTTTTTCGGCCAGCTGCATTTCGATGTGATGTGCCTCGGGCGCCATTGCAGTCTATTTTCCCCTTTACATAACTGCGTCCAGAAGCGCCGATTTGGTCAGGGTGAAATCCGACTGAACCCACAGCGTTTCTGCGTCCTTTAACATCTGACCGAGCGCCGGCCCATTGTCAACGCCGTGCGACAATAAGTCTGCCCCGGATAAGGGGAATTTTGGCGGCTGCCATTGCTGTAATTGCTGATATAAATCGGCACAAAATTCACCTCGCAGACGCCACGCCGCACAGGCATATATGGCGGCGGCACGGCGATGCATGAAGAATGCTGATTGCCGCCACCGTGGCGTGGTCAATTCGGCAAACAGTTTTGGGGTGCTTGACGTCACCAGTTGCAGACAAAATTTTTGCGCGGCACGACTGAGCCGCAAGCGCTGTAGAACGCTGGCCAGAGCGGAGTGCGGGACCATCGCCGAGAACAGCACCAACCAGCCATGCTCGGCCGTCACCAGCCGCAGTTCCTCAGGGTTTGATGGAATCGCGCCAATATCTATGCCGACGCCCAGAGCCGATTGGTCAAGACCGGTTTCATGGAACAAGCCAACCGCCGCTGCACAATGTTCGTTCGACAGAATTTTTCGCCATTCCTGGGCGACGCGCTCGCCGGACAGCCCTGCTGCCAGTGGCGCAAAGCTACACAACGCCTCAACAGCTTGCTGATCATATTGCGCGCCATTGTAATCGATCGAAAACCGACAATAGCGTAACATCCGCAGGGCATCCTCTTGCACCCGGTCAGTCGCCCGGCCGACAAAGCGCAACCGCTGCGCCGCCAGATCAGCCTGCCCGCCAAGCGGATCAAACAGCCTGCCCCCGGCATCAAGATACAGCGCATTAATGGTAAAATCGCGGCGTGCCGCATCCTCTGCCCAGTCATCCTGAAACTCTACCACGGCATGCCTGCCGTCGGTGGTAACGTCCGATCTGGTTTGGGTTAATTCGATAGATTGTGCCGCATCAACAACGGTCACAGTGCCATGCGCAAGCCCGGTGTTAATCACCTTGATATGCTGGATTTGGCGCAGCCTGTCGGCGATCAGCTGAATTGGCAGATTGACCGCCATGTCGATATCACCAACAGCCCGTCCAGCCAACCAGTTGCGCACCGCGCCGCCAACGATACGGGCTTCACCACCAAGCCCGGCTGCGGCGACAAAAGTATGCCTGACAACATTATGCTGCGCCCAAGATGGCAGTTTTTCGGATGCGCACATCAATGCCTCCACTGGCGGCAGCTTCCTATGTTACTACTTCTTTGTGTCAAATCCGCCTGATTTCACTGCGCCACCCTCAATCGTTGCTGGTGCATAAACCGATCCCGGCGGTGCCGAATTTGACTCAAGCCATAAGGCGCCAAGAAGAAACACTGCCAGACCGACAGCGGCACTGATCAGATGGATCACAGACATGCGGTCAGACGCAACCTCGCCGCGCCGTTCAG
>ERZ802821.205-NODE-205-length-32719-cov-22.485_pt1 | contig 32719 bp, 27 predicted proteins | sample MGYA00345648_ERZ802821 | MGnify/ENA primary metagenome ERZ802821 (study PRJEB30503, sample SAMEA104212357) | marine metagenome | biome: Westerlies Biome; feature: [SRF] surface water layer (ENVO:00010504) within the epipelagic zone...; material: water... | reverse complement strand
CTGGTCGGGATCGATTTCGCCTTTGCGCATCCGTTTTGTGATGAAAATGCCTATTACCCCGGCCTGGCTGGTACACCCGAAACGCCTGCTGCGCTGTGGCAGTGCATTGCGGATATCTGCAAAAATGACGGGCATTTCTATGGCGGGGCCATGTTCGCTGCGCCCGGATTTGGCGATTACTACCTTTCGCCGCGCAATCACGGCGCACCGCATTATCGCAGCCGCCGCCGCCGCGTTGCAGAACTTGCGGCAAAGGCAAGTGCCCGCGCGCCGTCACCCACCTTCAAGGCCATCGGTGCTGACAATGTTGCGACCGGGTCCATGGCCGGCATGCGGATGATCCACGCCCTGAAGGCAGAACTTGGGGATGCGGTGGCTGTCTGGCCGTTCCAGCCCGTGTCGCCGGCCCGGCCCGTGTCGCCCGCCCGGCCCGTGTCGCCCGCCCGGCCCGTGTCGCCCGCCCGGCCCGTGTCACCCGCCCGGCCCGTGTCACCCGCCCGGCAACCAGCGATGGTGCTGGTGGAAATTTTTCCAAGCTATTATTTTCATGCAGCGGGTCTGAATCCGGCGCGTAATGCCGCTGCCGATCCCGGCTTTATGACGGCCGCACTGAATGCGTGGGGCAGTGACGGTGTGGGCGCGGATTATGCCCCGCGCGGCAGTGATGTGGATGAGGCAGATGCCATGATTTCAGCCGCGGCCCTGCGCCACATCGCGGCAACACCCGGCTGTTGGCAGGCCCCGCAAGCCGCCGCGATGGAAGGCTGGATTTTTGGTGTGCCGGTCTGAGCCAAGCCATTCATTTGATCTATTTTTCGATATGCCAGTTGTCTGCATTCCTGCGATCGGTCCGCCGACAGTGCTGATTGACATGACTTGTTTCTTCTGGGGAAACTACAAATGAGGAGACCTGCAAATGCCAAAGATTGATCTGTCTGCCGTGCCGGTTTTTGACCGGCTTGTTTATCCTGCCGGGCTTCGTGCCGAGACGGCAGGCTATCAGCAACAACGCGTTGGAGATGCCGGCGGACTGGACCAGTTTGGTGTGAACAGGGTTGTTTTACCGCCTCGCTCGCGCACGGCTCTGCGTCACTGGCATGAACAGCAGGACGAATTCGTGATCGTGATCACAGGTGAAGTTGTTCTGCGCGAAGAAGAGGGAGAGACCATTCTGAGAGACGGTGACTGCGCTGGTTTCAAGTCCGGGGTCGCGAACGGGCATGCCTTTGAGAATCGCTCAAACGGGCCGGTCATTCTGTTTGAGATTGGCACCCGTACCGAAGATGAAACAGTGCATTATCCAGATGTGGATTTGCGCTATGAAAAGCGCGGCACCTCACGGACGTTTTTGCACAAGGACGGCACACCCTATTCAGAATAGTTCTGGTCAGCTGCCAGCTGTGTATGCTGCCATATATACAGCGCGGTGCCAGTGGAAAATGCCGACTGTCAGAACGATCAACCCGCCCATGAGCGCATAGGTCAGCAGCCGCTTGCGGCGTTCGGGCATGTCGGATTTGCCGATCCTGTCAATGCCGAGGAAAATGGCACCGGCGGCGACCAAAAACACTGTCCCGCCTACAAGTACTGTATCCATCTAACACTCCTTATTCGAGGCAGGCTCTTTTATTTGCGGGCCCAATTCACGGCAGGATGCCCTGAACGGCAGGATGCCATGAACGGCACGCCGTCACAACCTGCATAAGACTGGATGCAGGCCAGCAGCCCCCGGATCAATCTTCGGCGAGGACTGGCGCGAACGTCTTGCCATTGAAATAGAGCAGGGCGCCATCGCCGATATCATTCCACAGCCCATGGATTGTCAGGTTTCCGGCCTCTGTCGCATCGCGCACAAACGGAAAGCCCATCAGGTTTTCCATCGACATGATGATCCCTTCTTTTTCCAGCGCCGCAATCTGCTCATCAGCACTGCCCTTGCCGGCAACACGCTGATAGGCCGGACGCAGAATATCGAGCCAGCGTCCGACAAAGCTTGTATCGCTGTCCAGTTCAGGTGACTTGCCGGCGCACATCTGATAGCAGCCATTCACCCCGCCGCAGCTGGAATGACCGAGGATGATGATGTGCGACACCTCCAGCACACACACCGCATATTCAACAGCCGCGGGCGTGCCGTGATGATGGCCGGCCAGATCATAGGGCGGCACCAGATTGGCAATATTGCGATGGATAAAGAATTCACCCGGATCAGTGCCAAAGAATGTTGTGGCCTGCACGCGGCTGTCACAACAGGATATGACCATGGCACGCGGGTGTTGGCCTTCATCGGCCAATTGTCTGTACAGGCCGCTGGCCGCAGCGAACCTTGTTGTTCGCCAGTCTGCATAGCGCGTGGCAAGATAGGCGGGAAGCGGCAATCCGGTGGTCATTTCGTCCTCGGCATCGTTGACGCCGGACTTATAACTTGCGGCCATTGATAAATCCATAGCCACGACAGTGATTGGTGGTGGGCACGGGGTCCGCAGCGACGGGGGATCAGCCGCCACGGGATCAGCCGCCACGGGATCAGCCGCCACGGGATCAGCCTGTGTTCACTGGTCAACCGCCTCGCCATAATTGTCACGCAGGCTGGTGATGATCTCATCAAGAAACTTGGCCGCTGCTACAGGCAGTACACGCCCTTTCAGATGACACAGATGTAATGTGCCGGGGGCAACATCAGCGGGATCAAGCGGGATCGCCACCAGACCCATTTCCGACAGGTCGGTCAGGGCAATCGGAATCTGGAAGCCGAGTGTGTTTTCGAATCGCAGATAGTTCTGCATGAATTCGAAGCTGTCAGATTCCAGCACCACATCGATTTCAGTCGCCCGGCGCAGCAGCCCCGTATCCAGCAGCTGGCGAATGCCGCTGTCGCTGGTTGGCAAACATAATTTGTGGCCGGCCAGATCGCGGATCCTGATCATCTCATGCTGGCTGAGAGGGTGGTCATCGGGCATAACGCAATGCATCGTCTGCCGCACAGTGGCCGCAACATGAACATGCGCTGCCCGAATGGGTGCAAAGATAAGAGCAATGTCCGCATCCAGTGACTGCAATCTTGCCTCTGCGGATTCGCCATAACAGCGTTGCAGCGCAAATGTCACCGCCGGGTGCAGTGACCGGTATTGTGAGACAGCCTGCGGCAGGAACAGGCGCAGCGCATCAGCACCGCTGGCAATCCGCACATGACCCCGGCGGATCCCTGTCAGATCAGATATTTGCGATTGCACACGGGCAAGTTCGGCAAACTGCGATCTGACATGCTGGATGAACAGCTCGCCTGCCGTATTCAGCCGCACTCCGCTTGGCAGCCGTTCAAACAGCGGTTGTCCCAACTCATCCTCAATAGCGAGTATGCGGCGGTTCAAAGCAGTGGATGTGATAGCCAGCTTGTCAGCTGCCTTTCGGATAGACCCTTCACGCGCAACAACATCAATGAAACGCAAGCTGGTCATATAACGCATAGTGTGCTGTCCCTTCCCGATGCAAAAAACGCATCGCGCGAATGCAAAATTAGCAGAATAAATATGCACACTCGCTTGATAAGACAAATTCACGCGGACGACAAGGGCGCGTTTGTACCGCTTTTTTGTTGTCCGCGACGAAACCCCGCCACGAGAGGGCGGCACGACACAGCAAGTGTTGGATAACACGTATCGCAGGCCTGCATTTTCGGTGGACTGCGGGTACGAGGAAGGGACTAAACATGAAGTATATAGTGGCAATCATCCAGCCAGGCCGACTGTCGGCAGTGCATGACGCGCTGATGGCTATCGGTATTGAAGGGCTGACCACATCCGAAGTTCAGGGGTATGGACGTCAAAAGGGCAAGACGGAAGTCTACCGTGGCACCGAATACACTGTGAATTTTCTGCCAAAAGTGAAAGTTGAGGTTGCAGTCGACGACAAGCAGGTTGAAGGCGCATGCGATGCCATCAAGTCTGCCGCCGAGTCCGGCAAGATTGGCGACGGCAAGATTTTTGTTCTCGATATTCATTCCGCAATCCGGATTCGCACTGGCGAAACCGGTTCCAGCGCCCTCTGATCCCCCCGAAAACAGGAGACGTTTAATGTCACGATTCCTTTCACTTCTAGCAATCGCCGGCTTCGGCGCGTTGCTGTCAACACCAGCCATGGCGCAGGAAATGCCAGAGCACGGTGTCTTTATCATGAATTCATTGTTGTTCTTGTTTGGCGGCGTCCTTGTGATGTTCATGGCATGCGGTTTCTGCATGCTTGAAGTCGGGCTTGTTCGCGCCAAGAACACAACCATGCAGCTGACCAAGAATGTGGCGCTGTTCTCGATTGCCGCCATTGGCTATTACGCCATCGGCTATAATCTCATGTATCCGCTGGGCAGCTGGTCGGTCGACGGCATTCTGTCAGGCGTCATGGGCGTTGCGGCAATGGAAGCCGTTGGCGTGGCCCCTGAGGCAGCTGACGACCTTTCATATGCGTCAACAGCGTCGGATTATTTCTTCCAGCTAATGTTCTGTGCGGCAACCGCCTCGATCGTGTCGGGCACCGTGGCCGAGCGCATCAAGCTGTGGCCGTTTCTGCTGTTCACCCTCATCCTGACAGCGCTGATCTACCCGTTCCAGGCAAGCTGGAAGTGGGGCGGCGGTTTCCTTGACGAAATGGGCTTTCTTGATTTTGCGGGATCGACAGTTGTCCATTCCGTAGGAGGTTGGGCGGCGCTGGCTGGTGCGTTGGTTCTCGGGGCACGGACCGGGAAGTACCGCGATGGCCGCGTCGTTCCAATGCCAGGTGCCAACTTGCCACTGGCGACACTTGGCATGTTCATTCTCTGGCTCGGCTGGTTCGGCTTCAATGGCGGCTCACAGCTTGCCATGGGTACGATCAGCGACGTTGCTGACGTATCGCGCATCTTCTCGAACACCAATGCTGCGGCTGCTGGTGGTGCGCTGGTCGCCCTGATCATGACACAGCTGATGTACAAGAAAGCTGACCTGACGATGGTACTGAACGGCGCGCTTGCCGGTTTGGTATCGATCACGGCGGAACCGCTGACACCGTCCCTCGGGATGGCGACCATCATCGGTGGTATCGGTGGTGCGATCGTGGTCTTCTCAGTGCCGCTGCTGGACAAGTTCAAGATCGATGATGTTGTTGGTGCGATCCCTGTTCACCTGATTGCAGGTATCTGGGGTACACTGGCTGTCGTGATCACCAATCCGGACGCCAATCTGGGTACACAGGTAACCGGTATTGTGGTTGTCGGTGCATTCACCTTCATCGTGTCCTGGGTCGTCTGGACCATTCTGAAGCTGACCGTCGGTATTCGCGTCAGCGAGGAAGACGAGTTGGCCGGGCTGGATACAGCCGAACTTGGAATGGAAGCGTATCCCGAGTTCTCACGCCAGGGCTGATCACCAGCGGCAACGTTGATGATGGCTTCGGCCTGACGATGGCTTGAGCCTGACGTGGAAAAAACGATGCCGTCCTGCCTCACTTTCAGGCAGGACGGCTTTTCTTTACGATTTCTTTACATAAAGTTGCTAAAGGTCGTATGCTTCGCGACGCCGAACAGGCCAGATAAATCTGGCAGGAGACCGCAGAGAAAATAATGAACGGATCCCCGCGGCCTGCCGCATCCCCACCACAAGTCGCGTTGCTGACAGCGACTGGAATCTGCAAGCATTTCGGTGATTTCACAGCTAATGACGATGTGTCCTTCAGAATCGGCGCCGGAGAGATCCATGCGCTGCTTGGTGAAAATGGCGCCGGCAAATCAACATTCGTCAAAATGGTCTATGGTCTTTTGCATCCCGATTCGGGCATGTTTGAATGGCGCGGCGCACCGGTTGTCATCCGCAATCCGCAACATGCGCGGGACCTGGGAATCGGGATGGTGTTCCAGCACTTCTCTTTATTTCAGGCACTGACGGTTGCTGAAAATATCGCGCTGGCGATGCCGCCCGGTGAAAGCATCGAGTCCCTGTCAGACCGGGTGCGGGCCATGTCCAGCGAATATGGCATCGGGGTAGACCCGGATGCGCGCGTTCACAATCTGTCTGTCGGTGAACAGCAGCGGGTCGAGATCGTGCGCTGCCTGTTGCAGGACCCGGCCTTGCTGATCATGGATGAACCGACCTCGGTGCTGACCCCGCAAGAAAGCGAACAGCTGTTCGGCGTGTTGCGGCGCTTTGCAGACGCCGGTGTTGCTATCCTGTTCATTTCGCACAAGCTGGAAGAAGTTCGCTCCCTGACCGAACGCGCGACGGTTTTGCGGCGCGGACAGAATGTCGGCACCGTTGAATCGCGCAAAAAGACAAGCAAGCAGCTGGCGGAGATGATGGTTGGCATGGCTGTTGGCGATATCGAGCGGCGTGAACAGGGCGTTGGTGAACCGCCTGCAATTTTCGAAATTTCGGGTCTGTCGCGCGATCGTGAGACGCAGTTTTCCACGCCGTTGCGGGACATCTCGGTTGTTGCACGTGCTGGTGAAGTTCTGGGCATCGCCGGCATTGCGGGCAACGGTCAGGATGAATTCATGGAGGCACTGACCGGGGAATGGCGGGCGTCCTCTGCTGCCATGATCACAGTGGACAGCCACCAGATCGGCACCGCCGGTCCGGCACGTCGTCGTCAGTTCGGGATCGGTTTTGTACCGGAAGAGCGCAATGGCCATGCCGCTGTCACCAGCATGACGCTGGCCGACAATGCGTTGCTGACAGGTCATTCGCTGAACAATGTCGTGCGGCGCGGAGTGATAGAGCGCGCGCAGATGATGCAGATGGCGGGTGAAATCGCATCGGAGTTCGATGTGCGCCTGCCAGAAGACAACCCGCTGGCATCATCCCTGTCAGGCGGCAATCTGCAGAAATTCGTGGTTGGCCGCGAGATTATCAAACGGCCGCGCGTGTTCATTGTCTCGCAGCCGACCTGGGGCGTAGATGTCGGGGCAGCGCTGTTTATCCGTCGCGCGATGCTGGAACTGGCTGCAGAAGGGTCTGCAGTGATTATGATTTCGCAGGACCTTGAAGAGATTTTTGCCATCTCGCACCGCATTGCGGTTCTGTATGATGGCAGCCTGTCCGAACCCGTTGTGGCGGCCGATGTCACACCCGAATCCATCGGACTTTTGATGGGGGGCAGCCACAGCATGGACGAGGCGCGCACATGATCACCCTGAGCCCGCGCAAGACCATTCCGCTGCAGTTGACGTTGCTGACGCCTGTGGTGGCGATTGCTCTGACACTGGTGATCGGGGCAATAATCTTTGCGACCCTCGGCTATCATCCGGGTGAAGCGCTGTACCAGTTCTTTGTCGCGCCCATATCGCGTCCTGACCAGGTTGCAGATTTGTTCGTCAAGGCCTGCCCGTTGATCATCATCGCCAGCGGCCTTGTGTTTGCTTATCGCGCCAATGTCTGGAATATCGGTGCCGAGGGGCAGATGATTCTCGGCGCGATGTTCGGCGGCTGGGTGGCGCTGACTTTCCCTGATCTGTCCGGCTGGGTGATGATGCCGGCAATGATTGCCATGGGGATGCTGGGCGGCTTTCTGTGGGCGATGATACCGGCCATTCTGAAAACCCGGTTCAATACCAACGAAATTCTGGTGTCCCTGATGCTGACCTATGTGGCGGCGCTGCTGATCGACTGGACAGTGCGCGGCCCGTGGCGCGACCCGATGTCATTCGGCTTTCCGCTCAGCCCGATGTATGCCGATGCGGCGCTGATCACCCGTGTATATCTGCCCGGATTCGGCCATCTTGGCGGGCTGCACTGGGGTGTGATCGGTGCATTGGTGATTGCCGTGGCAGCGTGGTTTGTGCTGGCCCGCACGCTGACCGGCTTTCAGGTCAAGGTGATGGGCGATGCGCCGCGCGCTGGCCGTTTCGCCGGGTTTAACCCATCACTGGTCACGATTATGGTGCTGGGTATTTCCGGGGCGGCTGCCGGGCTTGCCGGCATGGTCGAGGTGTCGGCGAATATGGGCCAGTTGCAGCCTGAAATTTCATTCGGATACGGTTTTACCGCCATCATTGTGGCTTTTCTGGCGCGCTTGAACCCGCTGGCTGTGATTGGTGCCGGGCTGATTGTGGCGCTGGCGGAACTGGGTGGGGATTCGGCGCAGATCGCGCTGGGTATGCCAAAAGTGGTGACAGGTGTCTTCAAGGGGATCCTGTTGTTCATGCTGCTGGCGGGTGAAACATTTAACCGGTTCCATGTGCGTCTGAAAATGCCGGTGACAGCAGTGCGCGAGGTGTCCGATGCTTGAACAGCTGCTGTTGACCGTGTTGATGACATCTGTGCCGCTGATTTTTGCTGCGACTGGCGAGCTGGTGGCAGAGCGCAGTGGTGTTCTCAACCTTGGTGTTGAGGGGATGATGCTGATGGGCGCAGTTGCCGCCTTTGCAACAGCGTTTGGCACCGGCAATATATGGCTGGCCATTATTGTCGGTGGGCTTGCTGGTGCATTGACCGGCGGCGTGTTCGCGTTGTTTGCGCTTGGTTTTGCCACAAATCAGGTGGCCACAGGGCTGGCGCTGACGATTTTTGGCACCGGATTGTCCGGTCTGGTAGGGGCACCGCTGGTCGGGCACGCCATTGATGGTTTGCCGCAGATCACGATTCCCGTGCTGTCGAATTTGCCATTTGTCGGTGCCTTGCTGTTCTCGCTAGATCCGATGGCCTATCTGGCGGTTGCGCTGCTTGCCGGTGTCGCGTGGTTCCTGAAAAGGACCCGTGGGGGGCTTGTTCTGCGCGCTGTTGGCGATAACCATGACAGTGCGCATGCGCTTGGCTATTCGGTGTTGCGTGTACGTTTGCTTGCGGTCCTGTTCGGTGGCATGATGGCGGGGTTGGGTGGCGCGTATTTGCCGCTGATGCTGACACCGCACTGGGCTGAAGGGATGACCGCGGGGCGCGGCTGGATCGCACTTGCACTGGTGGTTTTTGCCTCATGGCTTCCATGGCGTGTGCTTGTCGGCGCTTTGATTTTCGGAGGTATCACGATCATGCAGCTTGCCGGTCAGGCGCGTGGATGGACCGTACCTTCGCAGTTTCTGTCGATGTTGCCATATCTGGCCACCATCGCAGTGCTGGTTGTTATTTCGCGTAATCGGGAATTTTCGCTTGCAAACTTCCCGTCCTGTCTCGGGCGTGTATTTCATGCAGGCAAGTGAGCAGGAATGAGCCTGTTCTGATCTGAAACCAAGGAGTGGAGAATGAAACATCTTCTAAAAGCAGCTGCAGCCGGTCTTGTCGGTGTTGTGGCTATGGCTGGTGCGGCTATCGCTGATCCGGTCAAGATCGGTTTTGTGTATCTGACCAACCCGGGTGACCATGGTTGGACATATGCACATGAAGTTGGCCGCCTCGATGTCGAAAAGCATTTTGGCAGCAAGGTTGAAACAACCTATGTGGAAAATGTGCCGGAAGGTCCGGATTCAACGCGCGTCATTCGTGAGCTGGCGCGTCAGGGCAACAAGATGATCTTTACAACCTCGTTCGGTTATATGGATCCGACACTGAAGGTTGCCAAGGAATTCCCTGATGTGAAATTTGTCCATCTGACCGGCTACAAACGGTCTGGCAACATGTCAACGGGTAACATCCGCTTCTATGAAGGGCGTTATGTTCAGGGCGTTGTCGCCGGTATGATGACAAAGTCGAACAAGGTTGGTTATCTGGCGTCTTTCCCGATCCCCGAAGTGATTCAGGGCATCAACGCCTTTGCGCTTGGCATGCGTTCGGTCAATCCTGATGCCACCGTATCGGTCATCTGGGTCAACAGCTGGTATGATCCGGTCAAGGAATCTGATGCCGCCAAGGTACATATTGCCGAGGGCGCAGACATTCTGGCCCAGCATACCGACAGCCCGGCCATGCTGCAGACGGCGGAAAAAGCTGGCGTCTATGGATTTGGCCAGTCGAGCGACATGAAGGCATTTGCCCCGAAGGCACAGCTGTTCAGTTCGGTCAATAACTGGAGCCCATACTATATCGCCCAGATTGAGGCGATGCTGGATGGCAGCTGGACAACCGGTGAGGGGCCTGATCACTGGCCTGGTAACACCTGGCTTGGCCTGTCCGATGACTACCTGGTCCTGACACCGTTTGAGAACATGCCTGCAAACGTTGCAGCGGCAGCCAAGGCAGCTGCTGACAAGGTTTCTGGCGGCTACAATATCTTCTCAGGTCCGTTCAAGGACAATGCTGGTAATGTCATCCTGTCTGATGGTGAATCCTACCATGACGGCAATCTGTGGAATGACATGAACTATTATGTCGAAGGTGTGATCGGCAAGATTCCTGGCTGATCTGCCACACGTTCCATCTGAAAATCTTGCGGGGCATCGTTTCGGCGGTGCCCTTTTTTGTGGGGGTTATTTCTTCTGTGTGCGCTTTCTTCTATCGGTGCCTGTTTCATGCTATTCATTTTTTATTCTGATGCCATTTGGTGAAGACAAAACACATGTCCAACACGCGCTCCTCTTCCGGCAAGCTGTCCATCTTTGTAACCCGTCGCTGGCCACAGGCTGCCGAAGCGGCACTTGGTGAGCATTTCGATGTAACGCTGAATGATGGTGATAAGCCACTGTCGCGCGATGCGCTGATTGACGGCTTTGCCAGTCATGACATCGCAGCGCCTACCGTTTCAGACAAGATCGATGCCGAGATTGTTGCTGCCGGGGCGGCTGGCAAATGTCGCCTGATTTCCAATTATGGTGTCGGCGTCAATCACATCGATCTGGCGGCCGCGGCAGCGCATGACATACCGGTCACGAACACGCCCGGTGTGTTGACCGATGCCACTGCCGATATCACGATGACGCTGATGCTGATGCTGTGCAGGCGCGCCGGTGAGGGTGAACGCGAGCTGCGCGCCGGTGAATGGACCGGCTGGCGGCCAACGCATCTGGTTGGCCGGGCGCTGAGCGGCAGGACGCTGGGGATTATTGGCATGGGCCGGATTGGCCGGGCGGTTGCACATCGCGCGCATTTCGGCTTCGGCATGGATGTGGTGTTTCAAAACCGCTCGCCGATTGCTGATGGCGCTGGCGTTGGTGCCCGCCAGCTTACGGATGTGGCGGCGGTGTGTGCGGCCAGCGATTTTGTCTCCCTGCATTGTGCGGCGACAGCTGAAACAGCCAATATCATGAACGCTGATGCCATCGCAGCGATGCGCCCGGGCGGCTATCTGATCAACACGGCGCGCGGTGATGTGGTGGATGAGACAGCATTGGCGAAGGCGCTGCATGATGGTGTGATCGGCGGCGCTGGTCTTGATGTCTTTCAGGGTGAACCGCAGATCAATCAGGCTTTGCTGTCAGCGCCGAACACAGTGCTGTTGCCGCATCTGGGGTCTGCGACCGAAGAAACACGGGTCGCCATGGGCATGAAAGTGGTTGAAAATGCGCGTGCCTTTGCTGCTGGTTTTGCGCTGCCCGACAAGGCAGGCTGATCATGCCGCTGTCCAGCTGGCATGCTGCTGCCCGCGCGGCTTTTACGGGCGCACTTGAGGCTGGCCATCCCCGCGCAGTCACTACCCAAGCGATGGCACGGCTTGATGATGCGCCGACTTATATTATCGCTATTGGCAAGGCCGCTGCGGCCATGGCACAGGCAGTGCGGGATACCGGTTGTACTGCGCCGGGAATTGTTGTGACGCATGATGAGGGGTTTGCCGAAATCGACAACATGCGCTGCTTTGCCAGTGCCCACCCGGTGCCTGATGCGCGCGGCCTTGCCGCCAGTGAGGCGGTGATCCGCGCGGCAAACGAGCTGGGTGCAGATGATCATTTGCTGTTGTTGATCAGTGGCGGTGGATCGGCCTTGCTGCCCGCACCGACAGACGGGGTGACGCTGGAAGACAAGATGGCGTTGAACGCGGCCCTGTTGGCAAGCGGCCTTGATATCCACGCCATGAACGCTGTGCGGCGGTTGTTCTCGCGCCTTAAGGGCGGGCGGCTGGCCCGGCTGGCGGTGCCGGCCAGGATCACCCAGTTTTTGCTGTCAGATGTGCCCGGTGACCGTCTGGAATCAATCGCCAGCGGTCCGGCTGTGTGCGACCCGGTACCGCTGGAACAGGTGCTGGTAATGATTGCCGATCATGCGCTGGACAGGCTGGATGTGGTTGCGCGTATGGTGGCACGCATTGCGGAAGGAACGGCTGATCTGCCCCTACGCGAAGGTGATCCGGCGTTGCGGCTGGTCGACACCCATCTGCTGGCCAGCAATGATCTTTGTCGCACAGCTGCCACCACCAGCCTTGCTGCGCATTTCGCCGATGCCGCGCGCCTTGACCTGCCTGATCTGGCCGGGGATGCAGCCACGCTGGCCCGATCCTTGGCCCGATCCTTGGCCCACCACGTATCTGATACATCATCGCCTGACAGGATGCTGTTCGGTGTGACCGGTGGAGAGACAACGGTAAAGCTCGACAAGATCTCGGGGAAGGGCGGGCGTGCGCAGGAAATGGTGCTGGCCTTCGCCGATGAAATGCACCGTCTTGGCGCCGAGGCTCCGCCGCGCTGGCTGGTGCTTGTCGGCGGCACTGATGGTCGGGACGGGCCAACAGATTCAGCAGGTGCAATGATCGGTGCGGCTGATCCATTTGATGCCACCGCCGCCGCGCGCGCGTTGCAAAATCATGATTCATACACCTATCTGGCAGCACATGATCAGCTGTTGGAGGCTATGCCAACAGGTACAAATCTGGGTGACATAGCCATTTTCCTGACGGCGGGGGCCCTCTATGAAGAATAGTGATCTGAAGACATGGGGCGCACGCGCTGCTGCGTGGTCGGCTGACTATCTGGACAGTTTGCGCGACCGGCCGGTTCGCCCGGCAACGCGCCCTGGCGATGTGCGTGCCAGCCTGCCCGCTGCCCCGCCGATGGAAGCGGAATCGGTCGAGACCGTATTTGCAGATTTTGAAAGCCTTGTGGTGCCACATATGACGAATTGGCAACACCCGCGATTTTTTGCGTATTTTCCGGCCAATTCCAGCCCGCCCTCGGTATTGGCTGAATGGCTGACAGCAACGCTGGCTGCCCAGTGCATGCTGTGGCAGACATCACCCGCCGGTACTGAAATGGAAACACATGTGCTGGACTGGTTGCGCCAGATGACGGGTATTGGCGAGGGGTGGCACGGGGTCATTCAGGGCGGGGCCGGTCTTGCGACACTGTCCGCAATTCTGACAGCACGCGACAAGGCGCTGGACTGGCAGTCCAAAGAGGCCGGCTTGTTCGGCCAGAAACGTCTGCGCATCTATGCCAGCAGCCATACGCATTCTTCGGTTGAAAAGGCCGTGTTCCTGTCGGGGATCGGACGGGACAATCTTGTAAAGATCGCGGCTGATGACGAGGGGGCAATGAAGCCAGATGCCTTGCAGGCGGCCATTGATGCGGACCGTGCTGCTGGTCATATCCCGTGTGCCGTGGTCGCTGTTCTGGGCAGCACCGGTGTCGGTGTCAGCGACCGGCTGACTGAAATTTTGCCGATCGCCCGCGCAGAAGGCCTGTTTTCCCATGTGGATGCTGCGTGGGCGGGCTCGGCGTTGATCTGCCCCGAACTGCGTGACTTTGCGCGCGGCATAGAGCTGGCGGATTCGGTGGTCATGAATCCGCACAAGTGGCTGATGACCAATTTTGACTGTTCGGCACATTTTGTGAAATCGGTTGATGACTTCAAGAAAACCATGTCGATCACGCCGGCCTATCTGATGACGCAGGATGCCGACGACATAACTGATTATTCGCAGATGACGATGGAGCTGGGGCGTCGGTTCCGTGCACTGAAATTATGGTTCGTGATCCGTTGTTACGGTGTCAGCGGTCTGCAAAAGATCATCCGTGATCATGTGCGCTGGACGGCTGAGCTGGCAGACAGACTGGCCGCAACACAAGGTTTTGAGATTACCAGCCCGCCGCGCCTTGGCCTGTTCAGTTTCCGGATCAGGCCCGCAACCGTGTCGGATGGCGAAGCGCTGGATGCGCTGAATGCAAAGCTGGTTGACGCGATAAATGGCGACGGCACGCTTTATCTGACGCAGACAGTGCATGATGGACGTTATGTCATACGCGTCAGCGTCGGCACAACAGCCACCACGGCTGACGATATCGACATCGTTTACAAGAAGATTGTTGAACTGGCGGAACCGCTGCAGGGCATATGAAGCGAAGAGGCCATTCTGTTAGAAAAGCCATTCTGTTGAAAAAGCCATTCTGTTGAAAAAGCCGGGCGGTAAAGCAAAGGAAAACCGCCCGGCCTTCGCACATCCGCGTGATGTGATCCGGTGCGCTGCTCCCCCAAGCCCGCTGCCAAACCCTGTTCACCACACGGAACACCTGAACATCACTTATCTGCCTAAGGCTTTCCGGCGTGAATGCAAAGGAAAAAAGTGCAAATTTGAAAATAGTAAATACTTTACTTTTACACTTTACAAATTCACTCTAGACCTTCTGAACAGTCAAACATGCGGATTTGCCATGCAGGAAAAGATACTTGTCGGCCATAAGCTGCGCCGCTTTCGCCAGTCATCTGGTCTGTCACAGACAGCGATGGCCGAGGCGCTGGACATTTCGCCCTCCTATCTGAATCTTCTGGAGCATAATCAGCGCCCGCTGACCGTGCCGCTGCTGCTGCGCCTTGGCAACAGCTTTGATATTGACCTGAAATCCTTTGCCGAGGATGACAGCCCGGCGCTGATGACCGATCTGGCTGAGGTGTTTGCTGACCCGATCTTGTCGACAGAGCGTGTTTCGCGGCGTGAATTGCAGGATTTGATCACGGCGGCACCCAGTGCGGCACGTGGCATGCTCAGCCTGTTTCAGGCCTATCGCAAGGTGCGCGACCAGCTGGAATTTTCATCTGGTGACGGGCGGCAGGCAGGCGGCATGAATTCACCGGTCGAACTGGTACGTGACACGCTGCAGCAGGCGAATAATTATTTCGCCGAGGTGGAAGAGGCAGCTGAGTCCTATCGCGGTGCGATTGCCGGTCATGATGCGGATGATGGATCAGAACAGCTTCTGGAACGTGTGATCCGGCATACGGCTGCGGATCGTCATCTGCGGGTCCGCATCATTCCGGCGGATGTGATGGGTGGTCAGTTGCGCCGCTATGATTATCACCGCGGCGAAATCCTGATCAGCGAGGCGTTGCGTCGCTCGCAGCGCACGTTCCATCTGCTTGTCCAGCTGGCCCTGATCAGCCAGTCAGACCGGTTTGACAACATGTGTGATGCGCATGGCGTTGAAGAAGCTGCCGCGCGGTCCTTGTTCAGGTCGACGCTGGCCGGCTATTTTGCCGGCGCCGTGATGATGCCTTATGACAGGTTTCTGGCAGCAGCGCGTGACCTGCGACATGATCTTGACCTGCTTGGCCGCCGCTTTGGGGCAAGTTTTGAACAGGTGTGCCACCGGCTGACCAGTCTGAACGCCCCGCATGCGCGCGGTATTCCCTTCTTTTTCCTGCGTGTTGACGATGCCGGTAACATTTCCAAACGGCTGGCGGCTGGCGGCATGCAGTTTGCCAAGAATGGTGGCACCTGTCCGCGCTGGAATGTGCATAAGGCGTTTCGCGCGCCCGAAAAGATGCTGTTCCAGTCAGCCGAACTGCCGAATGGCCAGCGGTTTTTCACCATTGCCAGAACAGTACCGCAAAACTGGGCGCCGCCCGGCGAGGACTCGCCGGAATTTGCCGTTGCCCTTGGATGCGAAATCCATCACGCGCGCGATCTTGTCTATGCTGATGATGTTGAAACGACAAAGCGGCGCGGGCATGACGCCATCGGCATCGGCTGTGCGGTCTGCGAGAGGATGGATTGCACACAGCGTGCACATCCACCAGTTGGGCATGATATAAGGTTCGATGGAAACAGCCGCCGGGTGGGCCTCTATAACCTCGAAGGATAATCGTTGACGAGACGGTAAATCGCAGCACGCTGTCGGCCGTCTTTTTTGACTGTTTTGCGGATTTTGAAATAAAATTACCAGGAACCGCACGCAGTTGTTTTCGTGTTGTGATCTGTTATTGTGCGCCTGCGCATCACAGCAATTTTTTGACATCCGGATTTTGCAGCATGGCAAGGGCTGACAAAAACAAGGCACTGCTTGCGGATACGAATCCGCCGGCAGCAGAGCCGCCTGACCGCCGCGATGAGGGTGATCGCCTTGCCGCGCTCTATGGTCTTACGCCGAAAGTTGAAAGCGCGGTCATTGCCGCCATTGAAAGCGATGCTGAAGAGCGCGCGCGTGCGCTTGTCGGCCCGCTTCACCCGGCCGATCAGGCCGATCTTATCGAGCGTCTGCCAAAACCGCAGGCAGCAAGGCTGATCCTCATCCTCGGCGATGGGTTGGACGCAGAGATGCTTGCCTATCTGACCGAAGGCACGCGTGATGAGATCGTCGACGTGATGGGCGTGGCGGCGCTGGCGCGCCAGCTGCCTGATCTGCCGACGGATGATGCCGTCAATATCGTTGAAGAACTGGAACAGAACGAGATTGATGACGTTCTTGCCGCTTTGCCGGCCACCGAACGTGTCCTCGTCGAGGAAGGACTGTCCTATCCAGAAGATTCAGCTGGCCGGATGATGCAGCGCGAGATGGTAACGGTGCCGTCCTTCTGGACAGTTGGCCAGACCATCGATTATCTGCGTGCATCGGCGTTTCAGGATGCTGAATTTTACCTGTTGTTTGTGGTCGATCCGTCGCGCAATCCGATTGGCGAGGTGCGGCTCAGCAAACTGCTGTGTTCGCAAAGACCGCGCCGCATGGCCGAGATCATGGATGGTGATTTTCGCAAAATCCCCGCCGATATGGACCAGGAGGAAGTGTCGATCCTGTTCCGCCGCTATGGCATGGTCAGCGCGCCAGTCGTTGACGAGCATGGCCGCCTGATCGGGATGATTACCATCGATGATGTGATCGATGTGATCGACGAAGAGGCGGAAGAGGATTTGATGGCGCTGGCCGGTGTTGGTGAATCGAATGTGCGGTCCACCCTTTGGGAGACAATGCAAGGGCGCAGCTCATGGCTGTTGATCAATCTTGTGACAGCGATTATCGCATCCGCTGTCATCGGATTGTTTGATGCCACCATCGAACGCCTTGTCGCGCTGGCCGTGCTGATGCCGATTGTGGCCTCGATGGGCGGCAATGCCGGCACGCAGACAGTTACCGTTGCGGTGCGGGCATTGGCCTTGCGCCAGATCGACCGCGACGCAGCTTCGGGTTTCGTGCGCCGTGAACTGGTTGTGGCGGTGCTGAACGGGTGCCTGTTCGCGTTTCTGGCCGCCACCATGTCCTATCTGTGGTTCAAGGATGCCGACATTGCCGCGGTCATGGCGGTGGCGATGTTTGCCAATATGGTTGTCGCCGGGTTGAGCGGCACTGTGGTCCCGCTGGGGCTGGTGCGTGCGGGCGTTGACCCGGCGGTTGCATCCAGTGTGCTGATTACAACAATCACCGATGTTGTCGGTTTTTTCGTGTTTCTGGGACTTGCCGCCCTTTATCTGATGTAGCTGCCTTTTTTTCGTGGCAGAGTTTGAGTGAAGACTGACTTGGCAGCTTATGACCGTTCACCTGAAAAAACTATCTGTGGGATCTGAATCTCTGGCCAGTCTGCGCCACTGGCAGACCGAACGTGTGCGCAATGGCATGGAATTGATGCATGTGACCCGCAACACGCCGCGGCGGGCCGACGAGGTGCTGGATGGCGGGTCGATCTTCTGGGTCATAAAGGGCGTCATGTGTGCCCGTCAGCCGATCACCGAGTTGCGCAGCATGCAACGTGCTGATGGCAAGCCGGCGTGCGGCATTGTGCTGGCACCCGAGATCATTGCTGTTGAACCGCTGCGCGTGCGGATCTTTCAGGGATGGCGCTATCTTGAGGCGAAGGACGCGCCGGTCGATATTCCGGTCGGTGAGGAAGCTGGCGAAACGATGCCGCCTGAACTTGTGGCCGAACTTCGCGAATTGGGCCTTCTCTAGACCGCCCCGGCTACAGACTGGTTCCGGGCGAGTTTCAGGCCAGTTTCAGACTGGTTCCGGGTCACGCTCAGTTCTTGCGCCGCCAGTCCCACGGCATGTCAAAACGCCCCTGCCACATGCCGCGCGCGTTGCGTTCAGCCACCGACTCGGCACTGACGTAATCCTTGGAATAGCGCCGATAGGCCACCGCCAGGCCGCGTTCGACAAGGGCCTCGGCAATATCTGTGTCACCAGCCAGACAGCGCATGACAAGGCGTCCATACCGGTCCACATCAATCAGCGTGCAGTCCAACTGCGCGGCCTGTGCGACGATATCTGCCATGGCAGAGGTGGCGGCCTTGCCGCATGTCCATTCGCTGCCATCGGCGCGGGTGCAGTTTTGCCGTCCTTCAGGTGCGTCGATGCCGAACAGACGGATGCTGAGCTTTCCGCTTTTCAGCGAGTCTCCGTCGACAATACGGGTGACTGTCACAGCCCCGTCGATATCGAACGGCGGCGTGTCAGCAGCAGCGATACCGCCCATCAGCAGGCCGGGTATCAGCACGCCGGGTATCAGCACGCCGGGTATCAGCAAAATGGCAAAGATGACTCTTGGCAAAAACATAAGGCTAAGTTGATGTGGTGGTGTTGAGCATGCCATGCAGCAAAGCAGAATCCGGCTGCCGCCGCGTCCTGCCAGAGGATAGTACTAAAGAGCATATTTTGCCGACAAGTATTAATCGGCATAGCCTCGCCACGAGAGCCAATGTGCTGAAACCAATGCGCTGAAACATCATGCGGGCAGGTAGGATGACAGGCAAGGCAGTCATTTTTGAGGCTATGCCGACAGGCGACGCGCAGCGGATTTGGGATGGTGGGCCTGATGCCTATGGCAATCCGCCAGAACGCGCAGTGTCTGATGGTTCAGGCCTGCCGTGCCGCCATTGCCTGCAGATGATTGCTGATGGCAAGCCGTATCTGATCATCGCCTATCGCCCGTTCGAATCGATAACGCCCTATGCTGAAACCGGCCCGGTGTTCCTGCATGCAGACCCGTGCCAGCGTGCTGAATCCAGCGGTGAGCTGCCGCAGAGTCTTGACAGCCCGTCCTATCTGGTGCGCGGATACAGCGATGACCAGCGGATTGTCTATGGTACGGGCAGCGTTGTGGCGCGCGTGGATGTCAGCCGCTATGCCGGGGCGTTGTTCGCAAACCCGGCAGTTGCGTTTGTGGATGTACGCTCAGCATCAAACAACTGTTTTCAGTGCCGGATTCTGGCAGATGACCAGATGGACATAATGCCGGGTCAGGCTGCACGGGCTGGCATCAAGCCCGGCGCACAGATCAGCGTGCCATATCGACATAAGGCCCAGTGTACATAAGACTTAGTTTACATAAGGCCTAGTTGACATATGGATTATCACGGAACGGGTCTTCTTCCTCGGCGATTTCGTCGGTGCCGGGCACCCATTGCGCCTCGGGGTTCAGCGTGGCTACCACCGCACTGCCGCTTTCCGGAATAGCCACAAATGGGCCCTGTGCCTCGTTCGGTACAGCCGAACGGCGGCTCATCCGGAACAGCACAACAAGCGCCATTGCCACCTGAACACTGGCGACCATGACAAAAAAGCTGCCAATGCCCAGATATTCGATGGACAGGGCGGCCAATGGCGATCCGATAACAGCCCCCACACCGTTCACCATGACAAGACCCGATGCCGCCGCGACCATCTGGCTGGGTGTCAGAAAGTCGTTCGCATGCGCAATACACAGCGAATAGCTGGGAAACAATGCGCCCCCATAGATCAGCATGCACAGGATCAGCAGGGCAAATTCCTGTTTACCAAACATCGTGGCGCAGCCGGCGGCAATGCCCCCCATGATGGTCACGACCAGAATCACCAGGCGACGATCAAACCGGTCAGACAGACGGCCAACAGGATATTGCAGCAACAACGCACCCAGCATCGGTGCCGTCATGAAATATCCGACCTCGGTGTTATCCATGCCGATTGACCGGCCATATACCGCGCCCATGCCGAACATCATCGAAACAGCGATACCATTTATGGCAAGACCAACGACGGCAAGCGGGGATACCTGAACAAGGCGGCGTATGCTCATCCGCTCAGGCTCTTCAAAGCTTGGTGCTGATCCTGCTGTCAGCAGAATGGGCACAACGGCAATCGAAACCATGACCGAGGCCATAACAAACAGCCCGACGCTTTGTTCGCCGCCAAATCCCACCAGCAGCTGGCCGATACCGAGGCCGCCCATCGAAATGATCATGTAAAGTGACAGCATCTGGCCGCGTGTCTCGTTGGTTGACTTGTCGTTCAACCAGCTTTCACAGACGATATACATGCCGGCAAAACTCAGGCCGGTCAGGATCCGCATGGCGGCCCAGATAACTGGATTGACGAACAGCGCAATCACCAGCACGGCAGCTGATGCCAGTGCCGACATCGCGCCGAACACCCGCACATGACCAACATTGTTCAGCAATTTGGGAACCAGGATCGAGCCGAAAAACATGCCCAGAAAATACCCGGCCATCACAAAACCGGTGACGACGTTCGAAAAGCCGGAATCCTTGGCCTCGACGCCAAGCAATACAATCTGCAACCCGTTGCCGGCCATGATCAGCAACAGGCCAAAAAACAGAGTCCAAGATGCTGCAGCGGATCTCAGCATAGCAGATCTACAGGTCCTTAGAGGGACGGGTGCCGGGGTGTTGCCAGCTGTCCGTTTGCCCTACTCACAAATGTTCAGAAATATACCGTGTCAACTCGCGCTGACTTCGCTCTCATTGAGCCTAAAAACGGTGGAAGTCTGTTCTGAAAATTCCGCAAATGGGTCGTTTTAGCGACAAAGATATTTTTTGTTTCACTCAGATGCCGTCTGAAGGTGGCATCAGGCGGTCAAGGGCTGTCATTACCGTGCTGCGATGCCCTTCCAGACTTGTGTTCAGCGTAACTTCATCAGGGCAGTCACAGCTGGTCAGTACAAACTTTTTGGCGGCAATTGACAGCTGGTCATCGCTGTCGCTGCTGGTGCCGCGGATCAGCCTGAGCGCCTGATGCAGGGCTTCGAACAGCTGTGCGGCGTCCTTCAGCGCGTGGGCAAGTTCATCCGGCATGCGCGCGGCGGCGTGCAGCGTGTCCAGAATAGCTTCGGGCGGGTCTGCCGTGTGCGAAAACAGGTCAGCATGTTGCAGACGCAGCCCCTGGACCAGCAGATCAAGCTCGCGAATGCCGCCCGGTTTCTGGCGCAATTGCCAGGCGGGCGCATCGGTGTAATTGTCACGAAACCGCGTCAGCATCTGGTTCAGTGCAGTGGTGATCGCGGCAGCATCGGGTGGTGCGGCCATGATCGTCACCATGATCTGCATGGCTGTTTTGCCAGCTTCGGTATGCGGGGTCAGGCAGCGCGCCTTGGCGAGGGCCATCTTCTCCCATACCCATGCCTCGTCATTGTAATAGGTCTGCAGCCGCTGGCAGGATTGGGCAAGCGCGCCTTTTTCACCGTCCGGGCGCAGGCGCACATCAACCTTATACAGGCTGCCTTCACCGGTGGCACCGCCCAGCCAGTTGACAAGGGTCTGGGCAAGGCGGGTAAAATAGGCACCGGCAGCCAGGCTTCGTGTACCGTCGGAGCGCGCATCGGACGAACCGTCCCAGATCATCACAAGATCAATGTCAGATGTTGCGGTCATCTTGCGCACACCCAACCGGCCAAGGCCCAGAACGGCGAAGCTGCCGGTAATTTGGCCATGCCGCCGCTGCATGTCGGCAGTGGCAAGCGACGTGATCACCCGGATTGCCGCATCGGCCGTATCTGACAGCGCCAGCCGCAAGGCGACATTGTCGGCCACGCCGCTCAGCGCCTGCACTTCGGCCCGGAACCGCCGTTCACGTGTCAGACGCGTTATGACATCAAGAGCCAGTTCCACAGGCATGTCGCTTATCGCGCTGCGAATGGTGGCCTCAAATGCGTCCGCATCATCCAGAGGGCTGAAAAAATTGCTGGCGATCACCTGGTCGAACATCATCGGATAGCGGCGCAGCTGGGTGGCAAGGCGCGGTGATAATATCAGTATGTCCCCCAGCAGCCGACCCAATTGGCGATTGTGGTCAAGGAGCGAGAAAATCTGCACGCTGGCAGGCAACCCTTCAACAAATCCGGCGAAAGCTGCAAAACAATCATCCGGCGCATTGGCCATCGCCAGCTGGTCCAGAATATCAGGCATCATGCGGGTCAGCAGGGTGCGGGTGCGTTCACTGCGCGTTGTGGCGATACGGCCGGCCATCCATCCCGACAAGGTGCTGCTGATGTCATCAGGGCGGGAAAAGCCCTTTGCGGTCAGCCAGTCCCGCATCTGGTCTTCGTCTTCCAGCGGCGGCGCTGTATCGCCGGCTGCAGCGTCATCGGCAAACAGGTGATGCGCGCTGTGCAGGCACACCTCGTCCAGCGTCTGCTGCAAGGCATGCAGAAATGTCTGCACATCGGCATGCCCAAGAAAGGCAGCAAAATTGGCAATATCTTCAAGGCTGCGGGGCAGTGCATGCGTCTGGGCATCGGCCATCATCTGCAACCGGTGTTCCACCCGCCGAAGATGATGATAATGCGCGGCCAGCGTTGTTTGCTGTGTTGTGCTGATCCAGTCCTCGGCCGCAAGGCTGGCCAGCGCATCCAGTGTTGATCGCTGACGCAGATTGGCAGAACGTCCGCCCCCGACAAGCTGCAATACATGCGTGAAGAATTCGATGTTCCGGATGCCGCCACGGCCTGTCTTCAGATTGAAGCCGGTCCATCCCGGGCTTGCCACCGGACGGCTTAGCATCGTGGCCATATCGTCAAGCACCGTGAAATCGAGCGTGCGGCGCCAGATGAAAGGCTGCAGGTCGGCCAGAAAGGCACTGCCCATCTCGATATCGCCAGCCACCGGCCGCGCACGGATGAAGGCTGCCCGTTCCCATGTGCGCGCGATAGATTCATAATAACCGATGGCCGCTTCGCGCTGAATGCTGACAGCAGTTGCGCCGGGATCAGGTCGCAAGCGCAAATCCACCCGCCAGCCAATACCGTCACGCGTTGCTGATGACAGCAGACTGACCAGATGGCGTGTCAGATCGACAAAAAAGGTCTGGCTCGTTTCGGGGTTTGTCAGTGCGTTATTGTCTGGATCATGCAGGATGATCATATCCACATCGGATGAATAATTCAGCTCGCTCGCTCCCAGCTTGCCAAGGGCAAGAATGGTCCAGCCACAGCCGCGCTGACCCGTACAGTCAGGCAGCACCAGACCGCGCGCCGCTGCCTGCCTGAACAGATAACGGACAGTCGCCGCAATAGCGGCATCAGCTGCCGTGCTGAGCCAGTTCATCTGTGTGCCGACATCAGCCTTGTTGGCAAGATCGGCAAGGGCGGTGGCCAGCCCGCTTCGTTGGCGCAGATGGCGGATGGCCGCCATCATGGCAGCGTCATCCGCGGCAGTATCAGCCACGTCAAACAAGGTGTTGACCGCTGCGTCGATTATGGCCGCGCCGGTCCCGTTCAGAATGGGCAGGATTGCATCCTGTTGCGCGCGTGCGATCGACTGAAGATGACGGGAATGGATCAGCAGACCGGCCAGATCCTCTGCCGATACGCCGGATGTTGCCAGCCCGTCTATCTGGTCGGCCCACGCAACAAGGTCGGGCAGGATCGCGGCATGTGCCGGGATCGGACGCGGCGGCCCGGCGATGAGAGGCCCGGCAATAGGTAACCTATCGGTATGCTGTTCGGTATTCATGGGATCAGCATAGCGGTTCCAATGATTGCCTGCCAGATAGCCGTTTGCCAGACAGCTGGCAGATATCAGCCTGACAGAATGGTGCCGCCTTTGCGAATGCGTTGCAGCGCCATCACCAAACGCAAGGTCAGCAGGCCTGCCGCCACGCTCAGCCCTACAGCAATGCCGGTCCATACACCAACCGCGCCCTGATCAAACCCGAAGCCGAGCAGCGCCCCGAGGCCGATCCCCGGTATCCAGAAGCTGGCAATCGCAATCAGACCCGGCAGACGCGTATCATTCACCCCGCGCAGCACCGAAATGGCAACCGCCTGTATCCCGTCCGGTATCTGATACAGCGCGGTCAACAGCATCAACGGCATGGCAACAAGGATCACATCGGCAAACAGCGGGTCATCATTATCAAGGAACAGCCCGACCAGTGTTTCCGGCCAGATCAGCAACACCAGTGTGGTGCCAAGGGTGGCGACAATGGCGATGATCATCGTTGCGCTGGCGCTGCGGAACAGATTTGTCCGGTCCTGCGCGCCGGCATAATGCCCGACCCTGATTGTGCCGGCAGTTGCCATGGCGATCGGAATCATGAAGGCGATGGCGGATAGCTGGTTGGCAATCGCCGCCGCTGACAGCGAGGCTGTGCCGAACATGCCGATCAGCAAAGTGGCGGTGATAAACATGCCGGCTTCGGCAACGATGGTAAGACCGATGGGCACACCGATGCGCAGCAACCGGAACGTAACAGCCCAATCCATAACCCATAATCGCTGGAAGGGCTTGCCATCGGCAAAGGGTGCGGTGGTGCCAATATAGACAGCCAGTCCAGCAGCCAGCAGGAAATAGCTGATCGAGGTGGCAAGGGCGATGCCGCCAAGTCCCATTTCAGGAAACGGACCAAGCCCTTTCGAAAACACCTCATTCAGGCCGATATTCACGCCAAGTGTCAGGATCAGCGCGATCACTTGCGCTATTGGCCGTTCATATGAAATCAGGAACTGTCGCAATACAAAGGCCAGAAACATGAAGGGCATGCCGAAACTGGACCAGAACAGAAAGGGCTGGCCAAGGCGTGCCAGTTCCGGGTCCTGGCCGATCAACACCAGCACGTCCTCGCCAATGAAAAGCAAGGGAACGGTGAGCAGTCCAAGGGTGACCGCAATCACCATGCCCTGACGAAATGCCCGTCGCACCTGCCGCATATCGCCGGCACCAAGCCCCTGCGCCACCAGCGGCCCGACAGCCAGTGAAATACCAAGCGCCAGAAAGAACATCGGCTGAAAATAGCGTGAGGCAATGGCGCCAGCGGCAAGGCTGGCACTGTCAAGCTGGCCCATGGCCATAACATCGCTTGTCCAGATGCCGATCGTGGCAAGCTGGCCAACAATCAAAGGCGCGGCCAGACGCAGGTTCAGCAGGATATGTGCCCGCCAGCCGAGAGCGACGCCGGTCATGTCAGGCAATCTTCAATGACGGGAAGATGATAAAGAGTATAGATGTAGGGGCGGATGAGTGCGGGGGTATACATGCGCATAGTGGTATAGGGTGAAACGCTTTGCGGCAAGGAATTTGCCGTTTTCATCCAAAGCGCCTAGAAGGGTGTATCGCTGGCCAGTGCGGGCAACAGGGAAGCGCGAAAATGAACAGGAAACCGAAGGGGCGGTCACCAACGCGCGGATCATCAGGTCGCAGTTACCGGAATGACACCGGCCTGACACGCCAGCCGAAAAAGATGCGGGGCCGCAAGCCATCCTCGCAACGCTGGCTGACCCGCCAGTTGAACGACCCGTTCGTTGCCGAGGCAAAATCAAAAGGGTTTCGCTCACGCGCTGCGTTGAAGCTGGCACAAATCGATGATCGCCACAAATTGCTGCGCCCGGGCATGTCGATTGTCGATCTGGGCTGTGCGCCTGGTGGCTGGTTGCAGGTTGTTGCCGACAGGTGCCGCATTGGCATTGGCGATGCCAAGCTGGTCGGCATCGATCTTCTGGAAACCGACATTCTTGCCGATGTCGAGATTTTTGTTGGTGACATGACCAATCCGGTCATGCTGGACAAGGTGCGCAATGCTGTTGGCGGTACCGCACATGGCGTGTTGAGCGATATGGCAGCCGATACCACTGGCCACCGGCCGACCGATCATCTGCGGACAACTGCCTTGCTTGAGGCGGCGCTGCATTTCGCGATGGAAGTTCTGGTCGATGACGGGTTCTTTCTGTCGAAATGTTTCCGCGGCGGCGCTGAACAGAGCGTGCTGTCCATCATGCAGCGCAATTTCACCACGGTTCGCCATGTAAAACCGGCCGCCAGCCGCAAGGAATCAGTGGAAAGCTATGTCCTTGCCACAGGCTTTCACGGGCAAGGTGGCTGGGATGTGGACAGCGCTGATGAAGATGCTGATGACCAACAGTCGCCAACAGGCGAAAATGGCGGGTATTCGCCTATTTAGGGGCTATCAATCGACCAACCCCTAAGATATAGTGCGCCGCCACCGGTTAGACGGAAGGCGGTTCATGAAAATTCGCGAAGCTTTGACATTTGACGATGTGCTCCTTGAGCCATCGCACTCGCTTGTGTTGCCTGCGCAGACGGATACACGGACACGGCTGACGCGCACCATAGAGCTGAATATCCCCCTGATTTCTGCGGCTATGGACACGGTTACCGAACATCGGCTTGCCATCGCCATGGCGCGTGCTGGCGGTATCGGGGTTATTCACAAGAATATGACTGCCGAGGCACAGGCCGGCGAAGTTACCCGTGTCAAGAAATACGAATCGGGCATGGTGGTGAACCCGATGACAATCACGCCGGACCGTGAGCTGGGAGATGCGCTGGAGCTGATGTCAGCGCATGCGATCAGCGGCATTCCGGTGGTTGAGGGGACAGGCAAGGGACCGCACAGGCTGGTTGGTATTCTGACCAACCGCGATGTGCGCTTTGCCAGTGACATGACCCAGAAAGTGGCCGATCTGATGACGCGTGATGTGATCACCGTTAATGAGGCCGCCTCGCAGGAAGATGCCAAGCGTCTGCTGCATGAACACCGTATCGAAAAGCTGGTGGTGGTGGATGCAGATGGCTGCTGTATCGGGTTGATCACGGTCAAGGATATTGAAAAGGCACAAAGCAACCCGATGGCGGCAAAGGATACAGCCGGACGCCTGCTGGTTGCGGCGGCCACGGGGGCTGGCGATGAAGGGGCGGAGCGCGCTGCGGCCCTGATCGACGCGGGTGTTGATGTTGTTGTTGTCGATACGGCGCATGGCCATTCGCAAGGTGTGTTGAATGCGGTCTCGGCGGTGCGCAAGATGGCGAATGATGTGCAGGTCATTGGCGGCAATGTTGCCACTGCAGAAGGTGCGCGCGCCCTGATCGATGCTGGTGCAGATGCGGTCAAGGTGGGCATCGGGCCCGGGTCCATCTGTACAACGCGGATGGTGGCCGGCGTCGGGGTGCCGCAGCTGACCGCCATCATGGATGCTGCCGAGGTCTGTCATGCGGCAGGCGTGCCGGTGATTGCCGATGGCGGGATCAAATATTCGGGCGATCTGGCAAAGGCTCTCGCCGCTGGCGGTGATTGCGCGATGATCGGATCTCTGCTGGCCGGCACTGACGAGACACCGGGCGAGGTGTATCTGCATCAGGGGCGCTCCTACAAGGCGTATCGCGGCATGGGGTCCACCGGGGCGATGGCGCGCGGATCGGCCGACCGGTATTTTCAGTCAGAAATCACCCAGCCGCTGAAGCTGGTGCCAGAGGGTATTGAAGGGCAGGTCCCCTACAAAGGTGCTGTCGATACGGTGCTGCACCAGCTGCTGGGCGGTGTGCGTGCGGCAATGGGATATACAGGTAATGCCACAATTGCCGACCTGCAGGAAAATGCACGTTTTCTGCGGATTACCGGCGCGGGCCTGTCTGAAAGCCATGTACATGATGTGACAATTACCCGCGAAGAGCCGAATTACCGGCCGCGGGCCTGACCCCGAAACGGATGTTTTTATGATACCAGCTGCCCGTATTGCCGCTGTTATAGACCTGTTGTCCGAAGCGCCGGAAGGCGTGCCCGCAGGACAGGTGCTGCGCCGCGGCCTGCAGCGCCGGCGTTATGCCGGATCAGGCGACAGGCAGGCAATCAGCGCCCTGTTCTGGTCGGTGCACCGGCATGTGGCGCGTCTTGGTTGGCAGCTTGAACAAAAGGGCTATGCGCCGACGCCGCGCGCCCTTGTGCTGGCCGCATTGCCGCTGGTGGAAGGGTTGCCAGCAGATGATGTCAGCGCGCTGTTTGGTGGTGACAGCCGGCATGCATCCGAAGCGCTGGATGATGAGGAATGCGCGCTGGTTGCTGCCTTTGATGGTCAGCCCGTCGATCATGATGCAATGCCACGCGCTGTCCGGCTGGAATGGCCGGAAGAGCTGTTGGCCGATGTCGATGCTGCCCTTGGGCCTGACAGTGATGACGAGCTCGCAGCCATGCAGGGCGAGGCCGCCACAGATATCCGTATCAATCCGCTGAAGGTGAATGACCGGCGGGTGGTGCGCGACAAGCTTGCCGGGCGCGGTATCAAATGTCATCCCACGCGGCTGTCTCCACTGGGCATTCGTCTTGTTCGCCGCACCCGCACCGAGGATCTGTCCGAATTCCGTTCAGGCCTGTTCGAAATTCAGGATGAGGGATCGCAGCTGGCGGCGCTGTTGTGTGATGCGCGGCCCGGCATGCAGGTGGCCGACATCTGCGCTGGCGCGGCCGGCAAATCACTGGTCATGGCCGCAGCGATGGAAAATCGCGGACGTATTGTTGCGCTGGACACCGATGCAGGTCGTCTTGAGCGGGGCGGCGCGCGCATTCGGCGGGCTGGCATCCATAATATTGAACGCGTTGCAGTATCTGGCGACTGGGGCACCAAACGGTATCGCGGTAAATTCGACCGTGTGGTGATTGATGCACCGTGCAGCGGGTCAGGGACGTGGCGCCGTCAGGTTGATGTGCGCTGGCGCACCGATGCGGCAACGATGGCGCGGCTGCATGATGCGCAGGCGTCACTATTGGAAAAGGGGCGTGCCATGCTGGCCCCTGGTGGGCGCATCGTCTATATCACCTGTTCGGTGTTGCGCAGTGAAGGCGAAGCGCAGATCGAGCGGCTGATGCAAGATGCACCCGAGCTGGAGATTGCCAATATCGCCGAAATCTGGCGTGACGTCATCGGTGAGGATGCCATGCCGCCGGTGTCCGATGGCATGTTACGGTTATTGCCCGGGCGTGATGGCACCGACGGATTTTTCATGGCGGTTCTGCAGTCGCGGTTGCGCTAGGATTGCGGCTCATTACGGGAGATGCGAAGGCACATGGACAGCAAGGATTCGATCCTGATCATCGATTTTGGCTCGCAGGTCACGCAGCTGATTGCCCGCCGCCTTCGCGAAGCCGGCGTCTATACCGAGATCATGCCCTGTACCGGCGATCCGGAAAGCATAACGGCGGCGGCACCGCGCGGCATCATTCTGTCGGGAGGCCCGAATTCGGTGGCGATGGCAGATACCCCCCGCGCCCCGCAGGCGGTGTTCGAGATGGGCGTGCCGGTGCTTGGCATCTGTTACGGGCAGCAGACGATGTGCCAACAACTTGGAGGCCGGGTAGAGCCCGGAACAAGCCGCGAATTTGGTCGCGCCGAACTGGAAGTCGTCGAAGCCTGTACATTGTTTGACGGGCTGTGGCCTGTCGGGGCAACGCGCACAGTCTGGATGAGTCATGGTGACCATGTGGCCGCCCTGCCACCCGGTTTTCGAACGGTTGCCACGTCCAGCGGTGCGCCCTATGCGGCTGTGGCTGATGATGATCGCCGTTACTATGGTGTGCAGTTCCACCCTGAAGTGGTGCATAGCGAAGATGGGGCGGCATTGCTGTCACGTTTTGCGCTGGATGTCTGCGGCTGTTCGGGCAGCTGGTCGATGACCGCCTACCGGGCCCGCGCGGTTGAGGCCATTCGCGCCAAGGTGGGTGACGGAAAGGTGATTTGCGGGCTGTCTGGCGGGGTCGACAGTTCAGTGGCGGCAGTGCTGATCCATGAGGCGATTGGCGATCAGCTGACATGCGTTTTTGTTGATCACGGGTTGCTGCGCGCTGGCGAGGCAGAGGAGGTGGTCGCGCTGTTTGGCGGTCACTACAATATTCCGTTGATCCATCGGAATGCGTCCGCCATGTTCCTTGGTCAGCTGACCGGCGTGTCCGACCCGGAACAAAAGCGCAAGATCATCGGTGCCAGCTTCATCGAGGTGTTTGATGAAGAGGCAAACCGTATCGAAGGGGCAGCCTTTCTGGCGCAGGGCACATTGTATCCGGATGTGATCGAGAGCATTTCGGCGGCCGGCGGCGATGCGGTAACCATCAAGTCGCATCACAATGTGGGCGGGCTGCCAGAGAAAATGAAGCTGCAGCTTGTCGAACCGCTGCGTGAGTTGTTCAAGGATGAAGTGCGCGAACTTGGGCGCGAGTTGGGTCTTCCCGAAAGCCTGGTCGGACGGCACCCGTTCCCGGGCCCCGGCCTTGCCATCCGTGTGCCGGGCGAAATCACCCCGGAAAAGCTGGATATCCTGCGGGCTGCGGATGCAGTGTATCTGGATGCCATTCGCCAGGCGGGTCTGTATGACGAGATCTGGCAGGCCTTTGCCGTGCTGTTGCCGGTGCGCACCGTTGGTGTGATGGGTGATGCGCGGTCCTATGAATATGTCTGCGCTTTGCGGGCGGTGACCTCCAGCGACGGGATGACAGCCGACAGCTATCCCTTCACGCACGCGTTCCTGTCACATGCGGCAACGCGGATCGTGAACGAGGTGAAAGGGGTCAACCGTGTGGTCTATGACGTGACCTCAAAACCACCCGGAACGATTGAGTGGGAATAGATTTGACTACTTAAGTCGTTGTTTTTATTGAGTTTCGTAGTTACAAAGTACTTACAAAGTGAAAAATCAACTGTTGATTTTATTAGCTTTTTTTAGTACACATACAAAGTAACTTACAAAGTACAGCTACAATGGCACAACATAACGCAGATGAAACCAAAATATTAGATTCAAAAGCCGTCATTTACAAAAATGAGTACGGCGTTTGGCAGTTTAGGTATTGGCTTACAACAGAGAACAAGTATGTAAGAAAAAGCCTTCGTACAAAGGTTAAAACTAAAGCAAAGGAAGACGCAGAAGACTTGTATTTTAAAATACGAGTTGAGCAAAAAGAAGGGCGCAGATACTTTGCTATTAGTGTAAAACAAGCTGTCGAAGACTTTTTAAATTACCAAAAAACACGTATTGGCGAAGGCGATTTTAATATTGTAGAAGGGCGATTCAAAACAATAGAAACGCAGATGAATACCTTTTTGGAATATGTACGTAAAGACGATAAGATTACTGACTTAGATGAAAACACATTACGCAGATATGAACGTAAGTTTACAATATTGCACCCAGGTTCTATCTTTACCGCTAACGGGCTGATTTTTGGAATATTATCATGTGTCAAGTTCCTGTCTTCTCCAATAAAGCAACCACATCAATACGTGACAGGTGGGATCACAACATCTTCATCGCGTTGGCGTCGTTCGGGTATCCCACTTCAACCTGCGCGTTCGTGCAAGAAATGGTGGAGGGGCTTTGATGTCTGCCGCTCGTCCACCACACGATGATGAAATTGACCTGTTTGAGTTTTTTGAAACGTTATGGGATGGCAAGTGGAAAATCATAGCAACAACTTTTGTTGCGGCGCTAGTTGGTGTTGCTTTTAGCCTGGTTCAGCCAAACTCATATCAAGTCTCCACATCAATTCAAACTGGCGATCAATCAGTTTTCCTTAAATATACGTCGATAAACGCATTACTAAAGAAGGAGGGGCTACTGTTTGATGGAGTAACAAATCCGAATGGCTACAGAATTGATAGTGACTCAATATTTGAACAATTTGTCGTTGAGTTTAATGACTACGAAGAAATGGTTGATGCTTTAAGTTCAAGTGAGTACGTGCAGGAAGCCATTAAAAATTTAGATGAAATTGATAAGCAAGGAGTATTGATTGCGTTTGCTAAATCATTCGAACTAAAGGCTCCAACGAAGAATGCGGAAAATTGGCACTTATCATTTGAGTGGCACGATGATTTAGAAGGTAGACAGTTACTTAAAGATGCTATTCTAAAAACGCTGGTGAATATTAGAAATGCTGCAAAAGAGAACATTGATGTTTTGGCGACAGCCGTCGATACTCGAAATTCACGTGAATTAGAAAGCCTACACAACGAAATGAGTCTTATCGAAAATAAGCAAATGGGTAGAGATAAGAAACGAATTCAATATCTAATTGAGCAATCTGCTATTGCAAAAGAGTTAGGGATCGAAAGAAACAAACTTGATCCGAATGGTTTAACGCAAAGTTCGGAAAATGGTATTTCATTAAGTTTTAATTCGATTGACGTTCCCTATTATCTGCGAGGATACAAAGCGATCGATAAGGAAATAGAACTGATCAGAAATCGTACCCAAGAACAGATGCTTTTAAGTGCAGATAATTATTTAGAGCTAAAGGAAAAAGTCGTTTCGCTCGAAAACGACCTAGCATCTTCTCAATTAAGAGACGCATCAAAGACAATAGAAATTGATAATCCAAATGATTGGGTTGAATTTGATATGGCACTTGCTGATAGTAAATCACAGAGAAAATCGAAGCTGTATGTCGCTTTATCCATAGTTTCAGGTGGGATGATTGGGGTTTTGTTTGTGCTTGTTTCGAATGCTGTACGCAAGCGTAGAGAGCGGTTGGCCAAAGCGTAGGAAATCTTCTAAGACGTGAACCGGGATACATATAAGTCAATATTCTGTGCCGGCACTATTATTGAGCGCACTATTATCGAGCGCACCAATATCGGTTGGCAATAAACCGCACCGGTAAAATGTTTGCAGGCTGAAAGACCCGTATTGCGCAACATCGGCCCTA
>ERZ802821.200-NODE-200-length-32793-cov-18.0905_pt1 | contig 32793 bp, 38 predicted proteins | sample MGYA00345648_ERZ802821 | MGnify/ENA primary metagenome ERZ802821 (study PRJEB30503, sample SAMEA104212357) | marine metagenome | biome: Westerlies Biome; feature: [SRF] surface water layer (ENVO:00010504) within the epipelagic zone...; material: water... | reverse complement strand
AGGATGCAGGATAATACTGCTCTTCGACAATTCTTTTTATTTTGTGATCGCAAACTTTATTTTTAGTTTTTCTCATAAGGCATATAAAATGCCTATATGAGAAAGTTGTAAATTATTTTTTTTTTTGACTTTGAGACTGTTAGATTTTTGAAGTTATCTGAAACATATTCCAAAATTCCTTAATGACATTCTTTAATGGAGTTTGTTATTCCATTAATCAGTTCACCATACATTGAAGGTCCCTCTTCTATGAAAGCTCCCAAAGGATCCATAACTCCTGTAGAAATATTCATATCATTTCCAAGTGTCTCAATAATTTTAGGATTATATTGAGGCTCAGAGAAGATACACTTAATACCCTTGTCTCTAATTAAATCTTGAATATCAGCAATTTGTTTTGCACCTGGTAACACATCAGGATTTAAAGTTAATGCTCCAGCTGATGTCACACCAAATCTTGTTTCAAAATATTGATAGGCATCATGGAATACAACGTAACTAATATCTTTAGATAACTCTTTTTCAACATTATTAATAAGATTATCTAGTTCCAAAGTAGCTCCTGCCGTATTTACTGAATATTGTCTTTGACCTTCTGGATCAATTTTTATTAATTCATCGCGGATAATTTTAACCATCTCTTTGGCGTTTTCAGGGTCTAACCATATATGAGCATCAAACTCTCCGTGTTTGTGGTCATCGTGATCATCATGTCCTTCATGTTCATCTTCATGGCCATCGTGATCATCATGGTCATCGTGGTCATCATCTTTGTGACCGTCATGGTCATCGTGATCATCATGTCCTTCATGTTCATCTTCATGGCCATCGTGATCATCATGGTCATCGTGGTCATCATCTTTGTGACCGTCATGGTCATCATGGTCATCAAAAATGTTTTTTTCTCTAAACTTAAGTTTTTCTATTGATTCTGATTCCATAAAAGCAATTTTTTTTGCATTTTTAGCCAGTGAGTCCAAGGGCTTTTCCATAAAAGCCTCTAGGTCTTCCCCAATCCAAAAAACTATGTCAGCTTCCTCTAGCATTTCAGCATGAGAAGGCTTAAAAACGAAAGTGTGTGGATTATTTGTGCCCTCAATAATTAATTGTGGCTCTCCTCTTGATTCCATTATTCTTGAGATTAATGAATGCAAGGGCTTAATTGTAGTGACTACTTTAATGTCTGTTTTTACATCTGCTTGTGCAGCAAAACTATAAAATAAAAAAGATAGTCCGAAAAAAATTGATTTTTGAAAGAAATTCATGTCTAGTACTCACCTTTGTATGTTATATTATTACATATGTAATATTATAACAGTTTAATTATGTCAATATTAAAAAAATGGATTCATTAATAGAACTAAAAAATTGTGGCGTCTTCCGTAACCAGAGATGGTTAGTGAGAGGTGTTTCCCTAAAGGTATCTTTAGGTGAAATTGTAACATTAATCGGGCCTAATGGTTCAGGCAAATCAACAACTGCCAAAATGGCTTTGAATATTTTAAAACCAGATGAAGGTACAAATAAAATTAAAAATGACATCAGAATTTCCTATGTACCTCAAAAAATTTCTATTGATTGGTCTCTCCCATTAAGAGCTGTGGACTTTATTAATTTAGTTAGAAAACATCAAACAAGTGAAATTAACGATGCACTTCAAATTACTGGTATTAAACATCTGATAAACGAAGATGTGAGAAATTTATCTGGCGGAGAGTTTCAGCGACTATTAATGGCACGTGCTATAGTTAAAGAACCTCAATTTCTTGTTTTAGACGAACCCGTTCAAGGTGTCGACTACCCTGGTGAAATTGCACTATACAAAACAATTCAAGAAATTGTAAAAAGGATTAATTGTGGAATCCTTCTAATTTCACATAACTTACACGTTGTCATGTCTCAAACTGATTATGTAATTTGTCTTAATGGTCATGTTTGTTGTTCTGGGGCTCCTAGTTCAGTTATCAAAGAGCCTGAATATATTAAATTATTTGGGAAAAATATTGATCCCACTTTAGCTTTATATAAGCATGATCACGATCATGAACACTTACCTGATGGAAGCATAGATAACTCGAAAAAGGTTCAATAATGTTTGATGATTTTATTTTTAGAGCATTTGCAGCGGGTATTGGCCTTGCATTAATCACAGGTCCACTAGGATGCTTTATTGTCTGGAGAAGATTGTCTTATTTTGGCGACACAATTGCTCACTCAGCTTTATTAGGAGTGGTTATTGCCTATGCGTTAAACTTTAATTTAATTATCTCCGTGTTTGCCGTTTCCTGCTTCATAGCCTTGTCTTTACTTTTTTTGCAAAGAAAAACCTTTCTTCCCGATGATGCTTTGTTAGGTCTGTTAGCCCACTCGGTTTTAGCGATTGGTTTAGTTCTTTTAGGAATACTCTCGTTTATAAGAATTGATCTTATGGGCTTGCTTTTTGGGGATATTCTCTCAGTCAATGTCACAGATTTAATGTTTGTTTGGATTGGTGGAAGTATTGTTCTGGTTGTGTTGATACTAATTTGGAGACCCTTATTTGCTGGAACAGTTAATTTGGAATTGGCTAAAGCAGAGGGTCTAAATCCAGATCTAGCTAATGCAATCTTTACTGTTTTAATTGCTAGTGTGATTGCCATTTCAATTAAAATTGTGGGGATTTTACTAATTACAGGCCTACTAATAATACCCGCAGCGGCCTCTCGAAATTTATCCTCTACTCCCATCCAGATGGCTATTATCTCTTCTATAATAGGTGTTGCATGCGTCGTTCTGGGTTTACAATCTTCTATGATTTGGAATTCTCCTTCCGGTCCAACAATCTTAGCAATTGCTTTGGGTGTCTTTATATTAACTCTATTGCCTCTGAAAAAATTGCTAATCTCCAAAAAAAAAATAGAATTAAATAAAAGATGAGTTCAACACATACACACTCTAAAAAAAGTCAAAGTTTGACCAAAAATCAAAAAATTGTTTTCAACCTATTACAAAATTCTGGCGAGGCTTTAAAAGCATACTCTATTTTAGACAGTTTAAAAAAAGAGGGTCTTAAATCCCCTCTCCAGATATACAGAGCTTTAGACAAATTAGTGGAATTAGGAAAAATTCACAAAATTGAAAGTAGAAACTCTTTTATCGTTTGTAATAACTCTAATTGTGCCAGTAATACAGTTTTTGCTATTTGTGAAAGGTGTGGAAATGTTAAAGAGATTAAAAATAGCGACCTTTCTGAGGGTGTTAAAGAGCTAGTGAAGAAAAATCGGATGAATGTTACAAGATATAACCTAGAATTTTTTGTTTTGTGCAAAAGCTGTAAAACAAATTAAAATTAACTTCAACTGACCCGAAAGCCTCTAATTTATTGATTTTTTGTCTATTGACATAAATAAAGACCTATATATATTGTGCTCCTCATTATGTATGCAGTCCTAAAATCAGTTGGAAAACAGTTCAAAGTATCACCTGGTGATACTATGAAAATTGATAAAATTGAGGGAAACGTGGGCGACATGATTTCATTTAAAGATATTGTTGCTGTTGGAAATGGCGATAAATTTGAATTTGGGTCCCCTGCAGTCAAGGGCGCAGAAGTATCTGCAAAACTATTGCATCAAACAAGAGATGATAAGATCAGAGTTTTTAGAAAGAATAGAAGAAAACACTTTCAAAGAACCAAAGGTCATCGTCAATATATTTCTATTTTAAAAGTAATGTCCATAAAGTCTGCAATTGGTGAAGAGAGCTTCAAGGAGCCAGCCAAAAAAGCAGCCCCTAAGGCAGAAAAACCAAAGAAAGTTGAAACTAAAACAGAGGCACCTAAAAAGTTAGAAGCCAAAGCAGAAACTCCAAAAAAAGTGGAAGCTAAAAGTGCTCCAAAGGTGAAAGAAAAAAAGGCTGTGAAAAAAGAATCAACTGAGGTAAAAGAGTAGAAATATGGCAACAAAAAAAGCAGGTGGAAGTTCCAAAAACGGAAGAGACTCGGCTGGTAGAAGGCTGGGTGTAAAAAAGTTTGGTGGAGAACACGTAATTCCTGGAAATATTATTGTCCGTCAACGTGGTACTAAATTTTACCCCGGCGATAATGTTGGAATTGGAAAAGACCACACTCTTTTCTCCTTAGTCGAAGGCAAAGTTCTGTTCAAAAAATCACGTAACAGACAGTTTGTTTGCGTTAACTAAATTTTCCTAATAAAAATTTCAAATTAAACTGTTATGGCATTTATCGATAAAGCAAAAATTTATATTAAATCAGGAAACGGCGGTCATGGGGCTTTGAGTTTTCGAAGAGAGAAATTTATTGAATATGGTGGACCCAATGGAGGGAATGGCGGCAAAGGAGGCGATATTATTTTTAGAGGTAATAAGGGTATTAATACTTTGCAGCGTTATCGTTTTAATCAACACCATAAAGCTCAAAACGGTGTGGGAGGAGCGGGTCAATTAAAAACTGGAGCTAGTGGTAAAGATTTAATTCTAGATATTCCATGTGGAACAGAAATCTATACTGAGGATATGGGTATCAAGATACATGAGATTTTAGAAGACAATGAAACATATCATTTTTTACGCGGAGGTCAGGGAGGCAAAGGAAACGCTCACTTTAAAAGCTCCACTAATCGAGCTCCCCGGAAATTTCAACAAGGAGAAAAAGGACAAGAGTCGACTGTTCGTCTAAAACTAAAAATATTAGCTGATGTGGGTTTAGTCGGTATGCCTAATGCTGGTAAATCCTCCATTTTGAATTTTGTCACAAATGCAAAATCAAAAGTTGCGGATTATGCTTTTACAACTCTTCATCCCCATATTGGAATGGTCCAAAAAGAAGACCTAGAGTTTGTGCTAGCAGATATTCCAGGGCTCATAGAACATGCCAGTGACGGCAAAGGTCTTGGCCATGATTTTTTATCCCATGTGGAAAGATGTAAAATTTTAATTCATGTGGTTGATATCACCGAAGAAAAACCTCTTGAAAATTATCAGATTATTCGCCAAGAATTGGTGAATTATGGAGCTCAAATAGAGTCCAAAAAAGAGATTATTGCCCTCAATAAGATTGAAATTACAGAGGAAGACAGAGTTAAAAAAATTAAAAAGGAATTTGAGAAATCTCTCAATCAAGAAGTTAAGTTGATTTCTGCTGCTACTGGATATCAACTCGATCAATTAACAAATTTATGTTTAGAATACTTAAATAATGAATAAAAAATTTGCAGAATTAGCCAAGAAATCAAAGGTTATTGTAATTAAAGTTGGCTCAAATATTTTAGTTAACGAGAAGCATAGCCTAAGAAAAAAATGGTTAGCCTCCCTAGTTGAGGATGTTCAAAAGCTTCAAAGAAAAGGCTCTAAAATAATTATTGTCTCTTCTGGTGCTATTGCCCTTGGTAGAAAAATACTCTCCAAAAAAAAACTTACTAATTTACATGAGAAACAGGCAGCTGCTTCTATCGGCCAAATTCAACTATCACAGGAATGGCAAAAAGCTTTTGCCAAATGCAAAATTCAGAGCTCTCAGATTTTAATCACTGCTGAGGATTTAAATGAAAGAAGAAAATATCTCAATATTCGAAATACCATTTACTCTTTAATGGATTTAAATGTGGTTCCAATCATCAATGAGAATGATACTACCTCCACGGAAGAAATTCGATTTGGTGATAATGACAAACTATCGGCTATGATAGCGAATGTCCTTTCAGCTGAATTATTAATTTTATTATCGGATGTTAATGGGCTCTATACTTCAAATCCTAAAAAATCAAAGCAAGCAAAGCTCATCACATCAGTAGAAGAGGTTAACCAGCAAATAGAAAAATATATAGATAAAGATTTAAGTGAATTTGGATCCGGCGGGATGCTAGCAAAGGTGAATGCTGCAAAGCTTTGTATTCAATCAGGCTCAACAATGATTATTTCTAATGGCTTAGTCAATAGTCCTCTCGGAAACATTCATCCAAAATCCTCAACTTGGTTTCTGCCTTCTAAGAATATTCTCACCAGTAGGCAACAGTGGATTTGGAATAGACCAATCCAGAAGGCCATTGTCCATATTGACGAAGGAGCAGCTAAGGCGCTTAAGAAAAACTCCAGCTTGCTAGCTATTGGTGTAAAAGCCATCGAGGGAAAGTTTTATCGTGGAGATACTGTTTTGATTCATTACAATAAAAAAGAGTTAGCTAGAGGTATGATTAATTACGATTTTCAAGAAATGGACAAGATTCAGGGCAGAAAATCCAAAGAATTTAGCGATATTTTAGGTTTTGTTCGAGAAGATGAAATCATTCATAAAGATAATTTGGTGGCCTCACGATGAGCGACTATTTCAAAGAAATTATAAGCCAATCAAAAGAAGCATCGAGTGCCATGTCCCAACTCAATGCAGAAGATCGAAGTAAAATCATAATGAATATTAGTGGTTTTCTTTTATCCAAAAAAAATGAAATTTTAGAGGCTAATCAATTAGATATGGAAAGAGCAAAATCTAAGGATGTATCAGCGCCTATGATTAATAGACTAATCCTTACTTCAGAAAAAATAGATCAGCTCTCTCAAGATGTAGAAAAAATTGCTCAAATGCCAGATCCTTTAAATCAAACACTAGAAAATTGGACCAATCCCTCAAATGGATTACAGTTTTCAAAAGTTTCGGTTCCAATTGGTGTGATAGGAATTATTTATGAGTCCCGGCCCAATGTTACTATTGATGCGGCTTGTCTTTGTCTTCGATCTGGAAATATCTCTATCCTAAGAGGTGGATCCGAATGCATAGAAACAAATAAAAAACTTTATGAATGCATTCAAGAAGCTCTGAAGGATTTACAAATTAATCCTTATCTTGTTTGTTTCATTCAAAATACTGATCGCAGTTTAGTGGAAGAATTATTACAGGCCGAAGGGGATGTTGATGTCATAATTCCACGAGGAGGAAAATCTTTGATTGAGACAATCTCTAAAAATTCTCGCGTTCCAACCATAAAACACCTGGAAGGTTTATGTCATACTTTCTGGGACAAAGGATATGATAAAGATCAAGCATCATCTGTTATTGTAAATGCAAAGCTTAGAAGACCTGAGATCTGTGGTGCTACAGAAACATTACTGATCCACTCTGGGCATACATCAGAGGATATTGGATACGTCTTAGATAATTTGAGATCTCAAGGTTGTGAGATCATTGGTTGTGACCGACTCAAAGAAATATACCCTATTGATCGAGCCGCCACAGAAGATGATTGGTCCACGGAGTACCTCGATAAGAAAATATCTGTAAAAATTGTTGATAATATTGAAGAATCTATCGATCATATTAATAAATATTCTAGCGGTCACACAGAGTGCTGCCTAAGTGATAGTCAACAATCAGTGGAATTATTTTTTCAAAATTGCAAAAGTGCCATTTTAATGAACAACGCATCAACTCAATTTGCTGATGGCGGAGAATTTGGATTTGGTGCGGAAATTGGAATTTCAACAGACAAATTACATGTTCGCGGACCCGTAGGTGCAAAACATCTAACAACTTTTAAATATCAAGTGAAAGGCAATAACACTACACGGCCTTAATGGATTTACGTCAGAGTTTATTAGAATTAAAATCGCAGGTTGAATATCTTGCCTCTCTGAAAAAAGAAGATGTGACTCATATAATCAAATCATCAATATATGAAATAGAAAATTTAGAAGTCTTTAGGGAAGAGGAGTTAAAGGAACTTAATAAAGTAATCCTGACGAATGAAGCCTTCCATAACCTATACTTTAAATACAACAAGGAGCGCTTGATAACCAAGGGCGTAGTTTACTTAGAGGAAGAAAATGATCTTCAATTTCTTATCTCCCTATTTTATTTTTTTAAACAGAGAGTGCCGATCTTATTAAAAACGAATACAAAACTCCAAATACAATCTTTAGATATTATTCAAAAATTTCTTAAAGAAAATAATATCTCCGGAAACTTTTTGATAAAAATTAATGACTAGAACAATAGGACTCTATGGTGGATTTTTTAACCCTTTGCATGAGGGACACCTTCATGTCATTAAAACTTCCGCCAGGAGCTTGAATCTTAAAAAACTTATATTACTACCGACCTATCAAAATCCTTTAAAAGAAAACCAAAACCCAAAATCAATATATTCTCAAATATCTGATCTTCGCCTGCAAATTAAAGAGCCTTTGGTGAAAGTATCTGATTTTGAGCATCGATATCAGATGAAAAGTACCTATGATGTTTTAAAAAAAATTAGCACTAAATGTAGTCTTAATTCCTTTTATCTTATTATTGGCCTTGATCAGCTTGGTCATTTTCATGAGTGGATGGAGTATGAGTGGATAACAAAAAATATTAGTATTTGCGTTATTTATAGACCGAGATATGATGATTTTATCGAAAATTCAACTGTCAAAAAACAACACCCTAATCTATTCATGCCTAATTTAGCTAAGTTTATCAATAGTTCTACACCCTGTTTTCATATTCTAGGCGACTCCGGTGTGAATATATCATCGAGTGAGCTACGAGATGTCTAACCAACATAAAGATCCATCAGTCAGGGTTATTGTTGATAGTCTCGAAGATAATAAGGCAGAAAAAATTTCTATTATTTCCTTAAAAGGAAAAGCTGAATTTGCGGAGTTTATGGTGGTAGCCTCCGGTCGTTCCAATAAACATGTAGACTCCGTTTCAGAAAAGGTTTTTCGGGACTTAAAGACTCAAAAAATGTACTGCACTAAACCTGAGGGAAGGCCTCTATGCGACTGGACGGTTATTGATGCTGGTCATGTTTTAGTGCATATTTTTAGAAATGAAATTCGTGAAGTCTATGATTTGGAAAAATTGTGGTCCGAGGACTTTACCAATGCCAGCACCGCTTCTTAAACAAATTTCCATACTAAAATATATATCCATTTTTTTTCTATTATTTTATAGCCAATCAAGCTTTGCTGATACGAAAGAGACTTATCGTCAGTTAAGTATTTTTAATGAAGTCTATAATCGAGTTAAAGAACAGTATGTTGAAGAAGTTACAGATAAGGAATTAATCGAAAAAGCCCTCAATGGAATGCTTCAAGCTCTAGACCCTCACTCCAGTTATATGAATGAAGAAGTTTATAAAGAAATGCAAATTGATACCTCTGGGTCTTTTGGTGGTTTAGGAATTGAAATTACAACAGATAAAGGTTTTATAAAAATTGTCTCTCCTATTGACGATACCCCTGCACAAAAAGCAGGAGTTCAAGCAGGAGATTATATCACTCACCTCGATGGGACTTCAGTAGTCGATATGACTTTAAAAGAAGCCATTGATGTTATGAGGGGAGAGGTGGGAGAGCCTATTACAATTACAATCGTTCGAGGAACAGAAAAACCCTTTGATATAGAAATTAAAAGAGACATTATTAAAGTTCAATCTGTAAAGCATCGTGTCATTAATAATGTGGGAGTTCTTCGTATCAGTACTTTTAATGAACAAACTACTGTTGGTTTGAAAAAAAGCATTGAGGAATTAGAAGGAAGTGAAAATCCTCCCATAGGTTATGTTTTGGATTTAAGAAATAACCCGGGTGGATTACTAAATGAGTCCGTTACAGTAACTGATGTGTTCTTAGAAAAAGGGGAAATCGTATCCATTCGTGGAAGAGAAAAGAAAGATGTACAAGTATTTTCAGCAAAAAAAGGGGATATGATAAATGGAAAGCCTCTAATTATATTGATAAATGAAGGTTCTGCCTCCGCTTCAGAGATTGTAGCTGGAGCACTCCAGGATCATGATCGTGCAGTTATTATGGGAATAAAATCTTTTGGAAAAGGCTCGGTTCAAACGATTGTTCCAATAGACAGTGGAGCTGTCAGACTGACTATTGCTAAATACTACACTCCAAGTGGGGACTCTATTCAGGCCGTGGGTATTATTCCCGATGTGGAAGTGCCTCGAGCAGAGCTAAATGTTATTGATAGCTATTTTACTTTCAGAGAGTCCGATTATCGTGACGCCCTAGACAACGAGACGACCGATGAAAATGAAGAAGAAGAAGATTTCAATGAATTACTTGAAAATGATTATCAGCTGTCTCGAGCCATTGATGCGGTTAAAACTATAGCTGTCCTTAATTAATGAAATTAAATCCTAAAGATTATCGCTCCAATGTGGGAATGATGGTCATCAATAAAAAAAAAGAAATATTAGTGGGTAAAAGAATAGACCACCCTTCTGAGTTTTGGCAAATGCCTCAGGGTGGAATTGACTCAAAAGAAAAAGCGGAACTGGCTGCCTTGAGAGAGATGGAAGAGGAAGTTGGTATAAAAAAAAATAAGGTTAAATTACTAACACAAAGCAAAGAGTGGTACTATTATTCTATTCCCAAAGACTTAGCTCAGACTTTATGGAAAGGGAAATTCAAAGGTCAAAAACAAAAGTGGTTTTTATACCAATTTAATGGAACTAAGAATGATATTAATATAGAGACGGAACACCCAGAGTTCTCAGATTGGAAATGGGTTTCAAAAGATTTTCTTGTTCCCAATATTGTTCCCTTTAAAAAGAAAATTTACACTAAACTATTAGAAGAATTCGAAGACTATTTATAAGAAGGTGTATTAACAACCTGCTCGAAGGTGTTGAGAGCTAAATCATTTCCCTCAAGTTCTTGATAAGTTTTAGACTGCTGAAAATTAGAATTGGTAATATCAGAAAGAGGTTCAATTTGATCAACTAAAACTTCACAGACCTTTTCTTTTAACATGACTAAACCTCCTGAAACAAAGAAACTCTCTTCAACTTTATTATTAGCCATTATCACCATTTGTCCCGGTCGAAGCGAACTGATAAATGGGGAGTGACCTGGCATTGCTGCAAAGTCACCCTCTGTGCCCGGAAGCACAGCCATTTCAACCTCTTTTTGGAAGATAACCTTTTGTGTAGATACTACCTTTAGCTCAATCATAGGATTTGTTAGGCTGCGTCTGCCTCCATTTTTTTAGCTTTTTCGAGCGCCTCTTCAATAGTACCGACCATGTAAAATGCATTTTCAGTAATATCATCGTAGTCACCGTTTACTAAGCCCTCAAACCCTTTAATGGTATCTTCAAGAGAAACAAATTTTCCTGGAGACCCCGTAAACACTTCAGCAACGTGGAAGGGCTGACTTAAGAACTTTTGAATTTTTCTGGCTCTTGAAACAACTAGCTTATCTTCTTCGGATAATTCATCCATGCCCAAGATGGCAATAATATCTTGAAGACTCTTATAGGTTTGAAGAGTTTTTTGAACATCTCTTGCAACTTGATAGTGCTTTTCACCAAGTGTTCTTGGCTCAAGAATTCTAGAAGTTGAGTCAAGAGGATCAACTGCAGGGTAAATTCCAAGCTCTGCGATAGATCTGTTCAAAACGGTTGTTGCATCTAAGTGAGCAAAAGAAGTAGCAGGCGCAGGGTCTGTTAAGTCATCCGCTGGAACATAAATAGCCTGAACGGAAGTAATAGATCCTTTGTTTGTTGTTGTAATTCTTTCTTGAAGGGCACCCATATCTGTTGCAAGTGTTGGCTGGTAACCAACAGCTGAAGGGATACGTCCCAGAAGTGCAGAAATTTCTGAACCAGCTTGTGTAAATCTAAAAATATTATCGACGAAAAATAAAACGTCTTGGTTTTCTTCATCTCTAAAATATTCAGCCTGAGTTAAACCAGAAAGTGCCACTCTTGCACGGGCTCCAGGAGGCTCGTTCATTTGACCGTAGACTAAGGCCACTTTGGACTTGTCTCCATCAACATCAATAACTCCAGATTCAATCATCTCGTGGTAGAGATCATTACCCTCTCTTGTTCGCTCTCCAACACCAGCAAATACTGAATATCCACCGTGTGCCTTTGCAACGTTATTAATAAGTTCCATAATTAAAACTGTTTTTCCAACACCGGCTCCACCAAACAAACCAATTTTTCCACCTTTGGCGTATGGAGCTAAAAGGTCCACGACCTTGATACCTGTTACAAGAACTTCTGTTTCTGTTGATTGGTCAACAAAATCAGGGGCACCTCTGTGAATTGGCAACTTTTTTTGAGTAGCGATAGGACCTCTTTCATCAATTGGCTCACCAATGACGTTCATAATTCGACCGAGTGTTTCAGGGCCAACTGGAACTGAAATAGGATTGCCTTGGTCAGTTACTTCTTGACCTCTTTGCATTCCCTCTGTCGCATCCATGGCAATTGTTCGAACTGTATTTTCTCCAAGATGCTGGGCTACCTCTAGCACCACTTCTTGGTCTCCAATTTTTGCAACTAATGCATTCATAATAGGAGGAAGTTCCCCTTCAAATGCTACGTCAACTACAGCCCCTAATACTTGAGTTATTTTACCTGTTTTATTACTTGCCATTATATGCTCCTTTCCTAAACAGCCTCTGCGCCTGAAATAATTTCGATAAGTTCTTTTGTTATTACTGCCTGACGAGTACGATTGTAAGTCATTGTTAATGAGTCAATCATATCACCAGCGTTTCTTGTTGCGTTGTCCATAGAGGTCATTCTTGCAGCATGCTCTGCCGCTGAACTTTCTAAGATGCATCCATAGACTTGTGTCATAAAATTTCTTGGTATTAAATATTCTAAGAGTTCGTTTTTATCTGGCTCAAACTCAAAAGACGAATTAGTTGTTTCTTTAGAATCTTCCTCAGATTCAGATTGTTCCAATGGAATAAGAGATTTAAAGGTTGGCTCTTGTGCGATGGCGGAGACAAACTTATTATATAGGATGCTCACTTCATCAATCGCCTGAGACTCAAATAGTTCAGAGATTTTATTTTTGACATTTTCAGATACCTCTAACTGCCTGTCATTAGAATTAATATCCTCAAAATTTTCAATAATCTCTAAATCACTTCTCTTATAAAAAGCACTAGCTTTCTTACCGATTGGCATAAGCTTTACTTCGATGTTCTTGGATTTTTTATCTTTAATCCAAGCAACAGCACTTCTAAATAAAGTAGAATTAAATCCGCCACATAAGCCTCGATCAGAAGAATTGATAATCAGCAATGCCACTTTAGGGTTTGCGCGACCCACTAAAACCTCTGGTAAATCAGAATTGTCTTTCGACCCTCCTGAAAGAGAGGATAAAATGAGACTTAAACTCTCAGCATACACTCTTGAGGACTCTGCTAATTCTTGGGCTCTTCGCAATTTACTTGCAGCAACCATTTTCATGGCAGAAGTAATTTTTCTAGTGGATTTAACACTAGATATTCTTGTTTTCAGATCTTTAAGATTGGGCATTAGCTATAGTTTTGACAAAAGTCTGCTAAAAACTCCTCTATTTTTTTATCTGACTCATCGCTGAAATTACCAGTACTGTTAATTTCAGTAAATATATCAGAATGCTTAGATTTAAAGCTTTCCAAAAACTTATGCTGAAAGTCAGTAATCTTTGATGTATCGACCTTATCAAGAAATCCTCTCACACCTGAGTACAAACTCAGAACCTGGTCCGCAACAGTCATAGGAACATACTGATCTTGTTTTAACAATTCAGTTAGTCTTTCACCTCTTGATAAAAGCTGTTTTGTAGATGCATCAAGATCAGAAGCAAACTGAGAGAAAGCAGCCATTTCACGATACTGCGCTAATTCAAGCTTGATCTTACCCGCAACTTTTTTCATAGCTTTAGTTTGAGCAGCTGAGCCCACACGACTCACAGATAAACCCACATTAATCGCAGGTCGAATACCTGAGAAAAATAATTCTGTTTCTAGAAAGATCTGACCATCTGTAATGGAGATCACGTTGGTAGGAATAAACGCAGAAACATCACCGCCTTGAGTTTCAATAACAGGAAGTGCCGTTAAACTTCCGCCGCCACTGTCATCATTTAATTTACACGCTCTTTCAAGTAAGCGTGAGTGTAAATAAAATACGTCACCAGGAAAGGCTTCTCTTCCAGGAGGTCTTCTCAGTAAGAGTGACATTTGTCGATAAGCAACAGCTTGCTTGGAAAGATCGTCATAAACGATCAGACCGTGCATTCCATTATCTCTAAAGAATTCTCCCATAGAACATCCTGTATAAGGAGCAAGAAACTGGAGAGGAGCAGGATCAGATGCTGAAGCAGCGACAACAATCGTATATTCTAAAGCTCCATTCTCCTCAAGAGTTTTGACAACCTGAGCAACGGTTGATCTTTTTTGACCAATCGCAACATAGATACAATAAAGCTTTTTGGACTCATCATCAGACTGGTTAACCTCTTTTTGGTTAATAATAGCATCAATCGCAACAGCTGTTTTTCCTGTTTGTCTATCACCAATAATTAATTCTCTTTGACCTCTTCCAATAGGAACAAGCGCATCTAAGGCCTTTAATCCTGTCTGCATAGGTTCGCTCACACTTTTTCTAGGAATAATTCCTGGCGCTTTAACTTCTATCCTTCTAGACTCACTGCTTTGAATAGGTCCTTTTCCGTCGATAGGATTTCCCAGACCATCCACAACTCTTCCAAGTAGGCCTTTACCAACCGGAACCTCAACAATACTTTTTGTTCTTTTAACTGTGTCGCCTTCTTTAATATCTCTATCATCACCAAATAAAACGATACCAACATTATCTTCTTCAAGGTTAAGAGCCATGCCTTTGACTCCACCGTCAAACTCGACCATCTCACCAGCTTGAACGTTGTCTAAGCCGTATACCTGCGCAACTCCATCACCAACCTTTAGTACGGTTCCGACCTCGGATATGTCGGCTTGGTTTTCAAAGTTATTAATCTGATCTCTGATGACAGAAGAGATCTCCGATGCTTTAATTGACATTAAATGTCTCCTTTCACGTTGTTGGTAAATTTTGAAACTTGGTTGATGATACTTAAATCGATCATCTTTGAACCAATTACAACAGTCATTCCCCCTAAGAGGGATTTATTTACTTGAAACTCTAATTTAATTTTGGAGCCAAATTGATTGTGAAGAAGCTCCTGAATATTGCTTTTTGTTTGCTCGTCAATACCATGAGCCGTTGTCACTTTTGCTTTTTGATATCCTCTTTTTTCAAAAAGAACATCTTGAAATTCATGCAAAATGTTTTCAAATAAATTTAATCTTTTATTCTTTTTGAGAGTGTTAATTAAACCCACAAGTATTTTTTCAGATGTTAAACCCGAAATAACCTTTAATAAAATATTCGACTTTATTTCATTTTTTGTCAGGGGAGATTTAAGTAAAGATGAAAGCTCTTGGCTTTCTTTTAAGCTCTCTGAAAGAGATTGGACATCTGCTAAAAGAGAGTCTAGTTCTTCATTTTTTACAGTATCAAAAAGGGCTACTGAGTAGCGTTTAGATGCTATTTTATTACTCATTTTTATAAATTAATCTGCACTTTTTATCACATCAACGCCCTGATTGAGATCATACAAATGACGCATCAAGCGATCGAGAGAGGGTCGATATCAATGTGCAAAAAACGTATATTTTTAGGGGTCATTTTTGATTTTAGAAGGTCAATTTTTCTTCTAAGACTAGTATAGCTTTCCTCTTTGAAGTAAAAATTTTCTTGATAATGGTTCTTTTTATACGGAATCAGTGAGGGCGTGGGTCCTAATATAGATAATTGGTGCTTTTTGGAGATCGAAAGAACCTCCATACAAATTTCGCGCAACTCAGAGGATTTAGGGTGGATAAACTGCAGTTGAGAAATTTTGGTATAGGGAGGTAACTGGCTCTGCTCCCTTCGAGATAGCTCCATTTGAATAAATTCATTGCGGTTCTGGTTTTTAATACTTTGGAATATAGGATGTTGCGGATTATAGGTTTGAATAAAGACCTTTCCTCTTTCTCCCTCTCTTCCGGATCGTCCAGCAACTTGTTGAAGGAGTTGATAGGTTTTTTCCATGGCTCGAAAATCGGGACTAAAGAGGCTTGAGTCTCCATCAATGACATTAACTAATTTCAAATTAGGAAAATGAAATGACTTTCCTATAATTTGAGATCCTACCAAAAGATTGGTTTGCTGATTAAAAATATCTTCAATCAAATCTTTTTTATTTTTTTTTGTTCTTAAAGTATCACTGGAATAAAGCTGACTTTTGTAACCAGGAAAGAGTCTATCCACCTCTTCCTGTAATCTTTCAAGTCCGATTCCCAAAGAAACAAACTTATCCGAAGAGCACATTTTACAAGTTTGTTGGGGTTCATAAAAACTGGAGCAATGATGACAGATAAGTCGATCAATTTTTTTATGATAGACCAAATTTACTGCACAATTTTGACATTGGATTGTTGCATGGCAGTTTGCACAAATTTTTGTAGGGGCATATCCTCGACGATTTAGAAAAAATAAAACCTGACCTTGTTTTTTTAAAACCTTGATCGTTTCATCGTAAATAGTTTTTGATATCCAAGACCTAGGGCCAGGTTTTAAAGCATTCATATCAACAACTGCAATCTCAGGTAGTTCGGTTTGATGAAATTGATTAGCTAATTGGTGAGATATAATTTTATGATTATTTAAATTATACAAACTCTCTAATGAAGGAGAGGCGCTCACTAGGGTACAAATTGCATTGTTGCATTTAGCCTTAAATATCGCCATATCTTTTGCATGATACCGAGGTCCTTCCTCTTGTTTATAAGAGGAGTCATGCTCCTCATCGCAAACAACTAATTTGAGATTTTGAAATGGAAGCAGTACTGCAGACCGAGCGCCCACAATTACACAAGGCTCTCCTGATAACAAAGACCGCAATATTCTACTTTTTTGCTGTTTTGTTTGCTTAGAATGCCAAATAAAGGGCTCACATCCGAAATACAACTGGAACCTTTTAGACCACTCTTCGGTTAATGCAATTTCGGGCAACAAGACTAATGACTGATTGCCTGCTTTTAAATTTTCTTCAATTAATTTTAGATATAGCTCAGTTTTACCTGAGCCTGTTACCCCATCAATTAAGTGGGTTATAAAATTATTATTTTTCTTCCAAATATTTTGGAATATTTTTTCCTGATCTTCATTGAGAGTTATGGATTGTACGATTTTATCAAACAAAAAACTTAGATCTGTAGAAATAATACTCTGGTTGGACGTTAGCTCTCTCCACTGCTTACTAGTCAATTTACAACTTTCCATTAAATTTTTTTGTGAGCGATATATTTTACTGGAAAAAGAAAAATAATTTTTAATATCTGAGGTTGGGTACTGTTGAAGTGCCATTTTATAAACCATTCCTAGGTCAATGAAATAATGAACTGACAAGTATTGATAAAATTCTATTGTCTCTTTACTTAGGGGGTGAGGATAAAAGGATTTAATTTGCAATATCTTTTTTAAATCAAATTTAATTTTTCTCTCTATCGTTTGAGATAGAACGACACCTCCTTGAGTTTTTCTCCTTAGAGGAATTTGAACGATTGAGCCAACTGGTATGATTTTTGAAAATTTATATGTCAAACTTTCTTGAATTTGGCCAAAAGGAATAACTTGGTAATAATAAGACATTTTTTAAATTTGATTCTAATTTATAATATAATGATATGAATTTTATCGAACTCCTAGAACATTCAAAAGTTCATAAATCAATTATTGAAGATTTTAAGGGATGGCTTTTTCATTTAAAAGATATCAAAGGTTATTCTGAAAATACCTATAAATCATATTGTTATGACGTTTGTGATTTTTTTATTTTTTTTCAATTCTATCAACAAGAAACCTTATCTGTATCTAATTTAAAGAAGCTGGATCTCCAAACATTTCGTGCTTGGGTGGCGGATATAGGATCTCAAAGAGATTATTTTAATATTTACAAAAAACCCCTAGCAGCTAGATCTCGAAGAAGGGCAATTAGTTCCATGAAAAACTATCTTAAGTTTTCCTCCCTCAAAAATGAGCAATACAAATTTGGATACACAGAAATACAACTTTTGAAAAATCCCAAGATTCCAAAATCACTACCCAAGCCCATATCAGAGGACCAAATTGATCAATTAATTGAGCAATTAGTCAAAGTCTCTAAAAAAAGCTGGGTCCAAAAAAGAAATTTAGCACTTTTATATCTATTATATGGGTGTGGCCTTCGCATTAGTGAAGCCCTCTCAATTACTAAAAAGCATTTGGCAGATAAAACCTCTTTAACCATTATGGGAAAAGGAAGAAAAGAGAGACTTATTCCTATATTAGAAATTGTGAGCCGATCGATAGAAGACTACCTCAAAGAATTACCGTATCAAACCTCTCAAGATGATTTAATATTTGTTGGAGACAGAGGAGCACCATTAAAGGCTTCAGCTTTTCAAAGAGATTTAAAACAAGCTCGAATTAATTTAGGACTCCCTCCTACAACCACTCCTCATGCTTTAAGGCATAGCTTTGCAACTCATCTCTTAAAAAATGGTGGTGATTTAAGAGTTATTCAGGAGCTATTGGGACATAGCTCCTTATCGACTACACAAATTTATACTGAGGTAGATGACGTGAGCTTAGAAAAAACTTATCGTGAAAAAAATCCTAGTAAATAATTATTCTTTTCCCTGAACTATAAAAAAAGGATTAAGAATATTTTCTTTTTGATAAATAAGTCTTTGCCCATTTAAATCTTTTACTGTTCCTCCAGCACCTTCAACTATTGCCTGTGCTGCAGCAGTGTCCCATTCTGATGTTGGAGCTAGTCTGGGATAAATATCTGCAGACCCATCAGCTATCATGCAAAGCTTTACTGAACTACCCGCTTGTAATAATTCATGGTTTTGAAATTGAGAAATAAATTTTTGAGTTTCCTCGTTCAAATGACTTCGGCTAGCAACTATGCGTATAGGATCATTAGGTAGAGAAACTGATAATTCATCGATATTAGATTCAAAAATTTTAAAGGAGCTTTTATGAAGACCTCCCACATACAATTCTTTTTTAATAGGAGAATAAACATATCCTAAGGTGGGGTATCGGTTTTCAATAAGGGCAATATTAATTGTAAATTCACCATTCTTATTTATAAACTCTTTAGTCCCGTCTAGGGGATCTACTAACCAATATTTTTTTGCTGTGGTATAGAATTTTTCTGACTCCTCGGAAATGACGGGATAGGAAGAGATAGATTTTAAACAAGAATCTATTAGATGATGGGAGGCGACATCTGCTTTAGTAAGAGGGCTATTATCTTTCTTATAAGAGATGGATTGATCAAAATCATTATAAATTTCAATAATTTTAGAACTAGTCTCTTCTAAGCAGCTCTTAATTTCATCAAAATAGTCAAAATGTCGTAATTTGTTATTTTTATCCATTGTTGAATAAATATGAATATTTTGCTATACATTTATAGATAAATTTACTATTTTTCATTAAATACGTCATTAGTGCTATTATGTTAAATCATACTTTATTTTCCAAAGATAACCCATCAATAAAACAGGCAGCTTGGGATAGCGATAGTCATTTTAAATATCTAGCAAAACAAAAAATATTTAATACAAAACGATCCTATGAGCGCTGGGTAGAAAAAGAAAATATTTTTCCAATCAACCATGACTCTGAAAGCTATGTTCAACTCTTCCCTAACCAAATAAATAATTTACTTCAAAATTACTTTTTAAAACTTTATGAAAAACAGAGAAGACTAATTTTATATGTTCAATATTTTGAATTAAAAGGTAGTAAATTTTTATTTGCTAATGATAGACGCAATGGAAGATTATGGGTAAAAATTAAATCAAAAAAATATAATCATCTTATTGAAGGATTAAAGTCATTTTCTAAAATTCGAAAAAAAAATATTATTATATTACCTAACCCTGACTTACTTTATGAATTTCAAGGATCAGAAGAGTTAAACCCTAAATCAAAACTTTCTCTTTTAATACCTCAGTTTATTTTTAAAAAAAAAGAGATTGCTATTAGTGAAACTACCTTTTCAAAAAAATTCAATTTAAAAAAAAGCAGCTATCTCTCCGATTTGGAAGCAGAAAGTATTCATATTATTCGTGAAGTAGTAAGTGAAACTAAAAATCCTGTTATGCTTTATTCCGTAGGAAAAGATAGTTCTGTGATGCTGCACCTAGCTCAAAAAGCATTCTACCCAAGCCCTCCTCCTTTTCCTTTGATGCATGTCGATACACGTTGGAAATTTCATGAAATGTATTTATTTCGTAACTGGATGGCTAAAAAATCTAATATGAAATTAATCACTCATATTAATCCCGAAGGAGTGAAGGCCAATGTTAATCCCTTTGACCACGGCTCCTCTGTTCACACTGATATTATGAAAACACAAGGCTTAAAGCAGGCGTTAGACCAATATGGATTTGATGCCGCTTTTGGAGGGGCAAGAAGAGACGAAGAAAAATCTAGGGCCAAGGAGAGGATTTTTTCTTTTAGGACTTCCACCCATCAGTGGGATCCCAAAAACCAGCGTCCCGAGCTTTGGAACTTGTTCAATACAAAAGTCAATAAATCAGAGAGTATTCGGGTATTTCCTCTCTCAAATTGGACTGAATTAGATATTTGGCAGTATATCTATCAGGAACAAATACCCATTGTTCCTTTGTATTTTGCCAAAACTAGACCTGTTATTAGAAGAGAGGGAATGCTTTTAATGGTCGATGATGAAAGACTTAATCTTCAGCCCCATGAAAAAATTGAATTAAAAAAAATCCGTTTTCGAACATTGGGTTGCTATCCTTTGACTGGGGCTATTGAGTCAGAGGCGGACACACTAGAGAGTATTGTTTTAGAGTTGCTACAGTCCAAAACTTCCGAGAGACAGGGAAGGGCAATTGATGCAGACTCTAATAATTCCATGGAGAAAAAAAAATTAGAGGGGTATTTCTAATGAAGTCCTCCAGTGCCATTAATCATTATTTAAAAGAACAGGCTTCGCTTGATCTTTTGAGGTTTATTACCTGCGGATCTGTAGATGACGGAAAAAGTACCCTGATCGGAAGAATGTTATATGAGTCACAAATGATATTCGATGATCAAGTTGCCTCCTTAAAAAATGACTCTAAAAAGCATGGCACACAAGGCGAAGATATAGACTTTGCACTATTAGTAGATGGACTATCAGCTGAAAGAGAGCAAGGAATTACCATTGATGTTGCCTATCGTTTTTTTTCCAGCAGTAAGAGAAAATTTATTGTTGCTGATACGCCAGGTCATGAACAGTATACCAGAAATATGGCAACGGGGGCCTCAACTGCTGACCTTGCTATTCTTTTAATTGATGCGCGCCATGGGATAATGACACAAACCAAAAGACACTCTTTTATTGTTTCGCTCTTAGGAATTAAAAATGTTGTTCTTGCAATTAATAAAATGGACCTAGTAAACTATGATGAAAAAGTATTTAGAAAAATAGAAAAAGAATATAAAAGTTTTTCACAAAATTTGAAGTTTCAAAATATTCAAAGTATTCCTATTTCTGCCCTGAAGGGAGATAATATTTATCAACAGTCTAAATCCATGAAATGGTTTAAAGAAAAAACACTTTTTCATTTTTTAGAAACTGTAAAAATTAAGCCTCAAAATTCTTCTAATTTTGTTCTTCCTGTCCAGCAGGTAAACCGCCCTCATTTAAATTTTAGAGGATACTCTGGTACAATAGCTTCTGGAGATATAAAAGTAGGTGAGGAAATTGTGACTATTCCTTCTCAGCAAAAAGCAAAAATCAAAGAAGTATATATAGGAGATAAGTCAATAAAATCAGCATCTTTTAGAGATAGTGTCACCCTCACATTAAACAAAGAGATCGATATTTCGCGAGGAGATGTTTTTTGTAAAAAAGACTCCTTAGTAGAAACAGCTGACCAGTTTAATGTCAATATGATTTGGATGGCTGAGGAAAAATGTTTTCCAGGAAGATCTTATATTGCAAAAACTCATAATAGTTCAACGGGTATCAAGATTTTAGGAATCAAAAAGTTATATAATGTGAATACGCTTGAGCATCAACCTAGTAAAGAATTACAATTAAATGATGTGGCTGAGGTAACCATCTCATTGAATAAAAGTATTCCTTATATCAATTATCAAGATAATAAGTTTTTGGGATCAATGATCTTGATTGACCCCTTGACCAATCAAACAATTGGAGTGAGTATGATTAATTTTGCCTTAAGACGTGCACAAAATATTCATCTTCAAAGTCTGAGTATTAATAAAGAATTAAGAGAAAAAATGAATGGGCACAAAGGACAAGTTTTATGGCTCACTGGTTTATCAGGCTCCGGTAAGTCCACTATTGCCAACGCTCTTGAAAAAGAATTATACGCTGAAGGAAAAAAAACTTATATCTTAGATGGGGACAATGTTCGTCACGGACTAAATAAAGATTTAGGTTTTACAGATAAAGATAGAGTAGAAAATATTAGAAGGGTTGCTGAGGTAGCCAGACTTATGTGCGACGCGGGATTAATTGTTATTACAGCTTTTATTTCTCCTTTCAGATCAGAGAGGGAAATGGCTAGATCTTTATTTAAAAAAGATGAATTTAAAGAGATCTATATTTCAACTCCTCTTAAAATAGCTGAAAAAAGAGACCCGAAAGGTCTTTACAAGAAAGCCCGAAAGGGACAAATACCTAATTTCACAGGAATAGACAGCCCCTATGAAAAACCCTCTCAACCAGAAATTGAAATAGATACTTCTAAATCAACAATTACTGAAAGTGTAAAAAAAATAATAAAAATTATTTCCTAAGTTTTATTTCTACCTCAGTAAATTTTTCCATATCAAACACGAAATCTTCAAAGACAATATCTTGGTATTTGGAGGAGACATTTAAAGAAAAACCAAAAGGCTCCAAGGGCTCCCCCTTAAAGTCTTTAGAAAATTTTCCATCTTTATCTAAATCTTGGAAGGCAAAAAGGCCAATTTTAATATGTGGGAAAGCCTTGAGATTAATTTTATTAAAATTATTAATATTTCTTTCTAGTATCATAAATAATGGAGCCGAGCCCTCTTCAAAATAAAATTTTCGATCATATCCCCATATGTGAATGGGGCTAGTAGCATCCTCAAATCCAGTTACTTTAGCTGTTAAATGATCGGAATATGAACTTTTTGTTAAAAAAAGTACCTGAAAAACAACAACAATTATCATTTTTAAACATATTAAGGTAAAACTGTGCATAACTCGCTTGAGATTAATATTTTTTTTGGTTAAATGCACTTTGTCTTTTGCATATAATTAAACATCATAGCTCAATGCGCAAATATGTTGATAATTATATATTTCTGAATGTAGGAAAAATTTTAAATTATTGAAAATATTATCTTACTTGGAAATATCCTATAATACTGTGGATAACTCTGTTAAAAACTTTAAGCAAATCAGTTAAATATGAAAAAAGGTTATATCATAGTAAGACTTTCAGTGACTGATAGCGATCTATTTCAAGAATATCCCCCTTTGTCTTCGATTGCGATGGAGAAATATGGCGGTAAATATCTTATTAGAGGCGGAAAGTTTGATGTATTAGAAGGCGAATGGCCAGTTGATAGAACGACAGTTGTCGAATTTGAGAGCTATGAAAAAGCCAAACAGTGCTATCAATCACCCGAATACTCTAAAGCCAGGGACGTAAGAAAAAAAAGTGCTAAAAGCGACTTTATTTTAATCGAAGGCTTTTAGGTTTTTTTAAAAAAATCTTGAGCCAGTTCTAATTTCTGAAGCTTTTTTTTTAAAAGTAATTTTAGAGTATCAATTTCTTGTTGATGCCCGATTATCATCTCCTCTATCTCTTTTACACTCAAGTCGTCCTGATCAATGGGCTTGTGTTTTTTTGGCTCCTCTTCCTCAAACATTTGCTCTAACTCCCCCTCTTCATGGAGAAAATATAAATTAATTTTCAATCTAATTAAATTGACTTTTTGGTTAAGATTTTTGATAATCACGGCCATGTCCAAAAAAACTATAATGATATTTATTTCATCAATTTTTCTATTTACCAGTTGTGCAACAGTCAGTGAAAGAGCTAATAATGCCTATGACTATGTAGCAGGAGGTGTCACGAAGGGTTATAACTCTGTTAAAGACGCTGTTACTGGTGGAGATGAAGAGTAAATAAAATTTTTAACTTAGACCCACTCTAATTTATAATTTGATCTGGGAATTATTATGAAAATTATTTCTCTTCAACATATTGCCATTGAAGATCCTGGAACTTTTAAAGACTTTCTTTTAGCTGACGGTCATGAGCTTACAACAATTCAGTTAGACGAAGGTGAAAATATCCCCTCTAATCTTGATGAATTTGATGCCATGCTTTGCATGGGTGGTCCTATGGATACTTTCATGGAAGATGAGTTTAATTGGCTCGTTGGTGAAAAAAAAGCCATTGGGGAATATGTCCTAAATTTAAAAAAACCTTTTTTAGGTTTTTGCCTAGGTTGTCAGTTATTAGGAGAAATTTTAGGGGGTAAGGTTGTTCAATCCAATCCTCCAGAAATAGGAGTGCTTGATATTGATGTGAGTGATCAAGCAATCACTGATCCTGTTTTCAATTTTCTTCCCAATAAAATAAAAGCCTTGCAATGGCACTCTTATGAGGTTCAAGGTTTAGAGAGTAATCCAAACATAAATATTATTGGATCCTCTCCTACAACTAAGTATCAAATATTTGGATATAATAATCATGCATACGGAATTCAGTTTCACCTAGAAATTCGAAAATCTACCGTGGATGATTGGGCAGCTGTGCCCGAATACAAAAATGCTTTAGAACAATCACTAGGACAAGAAGCCTTGCCTCATATGAAGAAAGAGGTTAATGAAGAAATTGATAATATGATGGCTCAGTGTAATCAATTATATCAAAATTTTATTTCTATAATTTAAATTAAATATTTTTCTAATTTCCACCCTCAAGTATTATGAATTTTTGAGTATCTAAATCTACACCAGCTTCAGTTCTAAGTTTTGTCATTTCTGGTAACTTCAACATTTCTTGCATTCTATCCATAGACTCAACCTCTATCACTGTGTAAATTTCATTCTCATTATCTTTTGGATGACCGTAGGCTAGAACATGCAGTCCATATTCCTTTCTAAGGGCCTCATTGGACTCAAACATCTCTTTCCAATGTTGGTAGCCTTTGTTGATTTCAGCATTTGTAATAATTTTCATTATATTTCTCCTTTAAAATCTTTTTATATTATTAAAAAAAGATTTAATAAATCAATAAATGTGTTAATTTAATTTCAGCACCGATTTACTACTCAATATTGCGGGTGCTTTACAAATGCAGCTAAAAAGGAGATTAATTTTTCCAAATATTAGTTGCCTTATTTAAAGATAAGGAGAATATATTTATGACTACAAAATCAAGACACCCTGAAACGGTTGCCCTGCATGGTGGTAATTTCAGAACTGACATAGCCACAAACGCAGTTGCTGTACCTATCTACCAAACAACGTCTTATGAATTTAATTCTTGTGAACATGCAAGTAATTTGTTTGCTTTAAAAGAATTAGGTAATATCTACACACGGATTATGAATCCCACTAACGCTGTTTTAGAGGAAAGAGTAGCTGCTTTGGAAGGTGGTATGGCTGCCGTAGCATTAAGTTCTGGGCAAGCCGCATCTGCCTTCTCGATTCAAAATGTTGCTAAAGCAGGTGATAACATAGTTTGCTCAACAGATATTTATGGAGGCACTTGGAATCTATTCAATAATACTTTAAGGGCACTCGGAATTGATGTTCGTTTTGCAGATCCTTCAAATCCAGATAATTTTAAAAAATTAACTGACAACAAAACACGAGCCTATTATGCAGAAACATTAGCCAATCCTAAACTTAACGTTTTTCCAATTGAAGAGGTGGCTAGCATTGGAAGAAAAGAGGGAATACCTTTGATAGTCGATAATACAGCAGCGCCTATAATATGTAAGCCCTTTGACTATGGGGCAGCTGTCGTAATACATTCTCTTACTAAGTGGATTGGAGGACATGGAACATCGGTTGGAGGTATGATTGTAGATGGAGGTAATTTCGATTGGTTAGCTTTTCCAGAAAGACAACCTTTCTTCAATCAACCAGACAACAGTTATCATGGTGTATTATGGGGAGAAGCTGTTCCTCAAATTTTTGGTGTACAAATAGCTTTTGCAATTCGTGCGAGAGTAGTATTGCTGCGAGATTTAGGTTCTGCAATTGCCCCTCAGAATTCTTTTAACCTAATTCAAGGATTAGAGACTCTTCCTTTGAGGTTAAAACAACATAATTCGAATGCTGAGCATGTAGCAGGATTTCTCAAAGATCATGAGGAGGTAAGTAAAGTTATCTATCCTAAATTTTTTGATGGGAGATCCAAACAGAATACCAAAAAATATTTAGATGGTGAATATGGTTCCATGATTGGCATAGAGTTAAAAAAAGGTGTTGAGGGAGGAAAGGCTTTTATTGATGCTTTAAAACTTCACTATCACGTGGCAAATATTGGGGATGCGAGAAGCTTAGCTATTCACCCAGCATCAACAACTCATTCTCAATTAACTGCAGAAGAGCAATTAAAAGCAGGAGTAACTCCTGGATATATTCGTCTGTGTGTGGGTCTAGAGCATGTTGAAGATATAATAGAGGATTTAAAAATTGGGCTTGAGGCTTCTAGCAAAGTTGCTGGGTCAAGTTCTTCAAAAAATTAATTAAAAAGAACCTCAATATTTAAAAGGGTGCTGCTATAAATTTATAAACATTAAAGCTGCACCCAAATAAGTAAATTTCATAAAAAATTTTGTTATTTAAAAATTTTATTATATAAAGAAAACAAGATGCCTACTTCAATAAAATTTTTAATTTTTGCAACTGGATGGATGGTATTTAGAGCAATTGGTTCTGGACTTTTTCTTTCTCTGGGTATTTTGGAAAGTCCCCGCGCCGCGCCGCCAGACTGGACTATAGCTTTTCTTGGAGATTTCGCGATAGGTATAACAGCATTATTTCTGGCATATATGATATGGAAAAAGCCCTCTGCTTTGCTTTGGGGAATTTTATTGGCTTGGAATGCAGTTGGATTATTTGATTTATTTGGAGCCTTATCCCATTCTTTTAGTGCGCCTTTCTCACCTTTTCCTGAAATTGGTATAAATGAAATCAGCATAAGAACTATTTTAAGTTTAAACACATTTGTACAATCTGTTGCTCTCTTAGTTATGTTTAGGCCACAAGTAAAAGCCTATTTTAGAGTTTAAAAAAAGTATATAAATCAACCATTAAGGTTCTGTGGTGAAACGGATATCACACTTGACTACGGATCAAGAATTCAGGGTTCGAATCCTTGCAGAACCGCCACTAAAAATTAATATTATCAATTAATCTTACCTGACCTTTATAGATAGCGTAGAATAATCTAGTGTCTTGGATATCTCCCTCCAAAGATAAATCAGAAATATTTCTAAATTCAAAATAGTCCAACTTTTCTATCACTTGTTTTCGGATAAATTCCTTAGCTAGAGAGTTAGCTTGATTGATATTGATATCTTTATCTAGATCAGACATAAATTTTAAACTAGCATTATGAAAAAGTTCAAATTCTAGAAGTTGTTTTTTACTTAGTTTTTCATTTCTTGATGAAAATGCGATACCCTCTTCTGACCTAGCTGTTGGTACAGAAACTAATTCTAAGGAAGAATACTTTTCTTGAATAAATTTTTCTACAATCTTGAATTGTTGGTAATCTTTTTCACCAAAATAGATTTTGTTACATTTAACAATTGAAAAAAACTTATTAAGCACTGTGATTACACCATCAAAATGATTTGGTCTAAAATCATCACAGAGAATATTTTTAAAATATTTATTTTCTAATTTAGTTTCATTTTCTTGATAAATTTCTTCTGAAGATGGTTCAAATATTACATCTACATTGAATTGATCACAGAAATCATAGTCTTTACCCTTGTTTCTGGGATAGCTATCAAAGTCTTCGGGTTTATTAAATTGCTTTTCATTAACAAAAATACTAACTATTGTTTTTTTATTATCTTTTTGTGATTGGTTAATGAGTTGTCCGTGTCCTTTGTGAAGAGCCCCCATGGTTGGAATATAGCCCAGAGAATATCCTTTATTCTCATAAGCTTGGAGGTATAGCTTTAAATTAGAAATATCTTTGATTATCAGCATAATTAGATTTTATTTATTGACTTCATATCAATAATTGTTAAATGTAGGAACACTTTTTTAAAGGCATAATATCAATGAAAAGAACATATCAACCCAGTCAATTAGTTAGAAAAAGAAGACATGGATTTCGTTCCAGAATGGCTACAGTAGGTGGCCGAAGAGTTATTAATGCAAGAAGAGCAAAAGGTCGATCTAAGCTCTCCGCTTAATTTTTGAGATTACCCACACTTAAAAAATCATCTGAATTCTCCAAAATACGAAATAAAGGGGATTATTTTAAAAGTCCTTATTTTAATGGATACATCCTTAAAGACCCAAATGAAGAAAAATTTATATTAGGCCTTGTCGCAAGTAAAAAGCTAGGCAATGCCGTGGAGAGAAATCGGTCAAAAAGAAGAGTACGGGAAGCAATTAGAACCTGCAGCTTAATAGACACACTTCAAGGTGTCAGATTTGTGCTAATATTAAAAAAAACTATCTTGAAAGTACCATTTATTGATTTAAAACAAGATATTGAAAAATTTTTAAGCCATGAAAAATAATATTCAGCACATGTGGAGTTTAATTTTTATATTCCCAATAAAACTATACCAACTTTTTATTTCTCCCATGTTACCAAATACTTGTCGCCACCTTCCTACTTGCTCAGATTATACTATTGAGGCAATCCAAGAATTTGGTGTTTTAAAAGGTATCTACAAAGGCACTGTTAGAATACTTCGATGCAACCCACTAGGCACATCAGGCTTTGACCCGGTAAAAAAATAATATGGAAAATCAAAAAAATTTATTTCTAGCCATTATAATATCAATGGCAATTATATTTGGTTTTCAATTACTTGTCCCACAACCAGAACGTGCACCTGTATCCGAAGATCAAACAAGTGAGCAGAGTCTCGTTGACCTCAGTCTTCAAGGGTCATCCTCAGGTACATTAATAGATCGATCTGAAGTAATTAATAATTCAGGAAGAGTTACTTTTAATAATTCAAAGATTAAAGGCTCTATTAATTTAGCAGGCGCTCTCATTGATGATTTAATTTTAATGGAATTTCAAGAAACACTTGATCCCACATCTCCACTTATTGAATTTTTAAATCCACTTGGATCTGAGAACTCTTATTACCTAGATACTGGATGGGTAAGTTCTGATAGCTCAATTGAATTGCCTAATATTAAAAGTATTTGGAATGCTGATAGAAATTCAATCGGTGTCAATGATCCCGTTAAACTCTCATGGACTAATTCTCAAGATATTACTTTTGAAAAAATAGTGTCATTAGATGAAGATTATCTTTTTAATGTTGATCAAAGAGTTATCAATAAATCAAAAAAATCCTTTGACCTTTTCCCATATGGTCTCTCAAAAAGACAGGGTATTCCTGATATGCAAAACTTTTTTATTCTCCATGAAGGGCCTCTATCTATTACCGATAGTGTCTTAGAAGAATTTGACTATGACGACCTAAAAGATAAGAAAAAAATTAAACTGACTTCGATTGGTGGATGGATTGGTATGACAGACAAGTATTGGCAAACTGCAATTATTGCCGATCAAAAAGAACCGATCCAGCAAACTTATAGTTATAGTTTTGTTGAGAATACGGATAACTTTCAAACAGACTTAGTAGGAGATAAAATTACTATCTCAGAAGGATCAAGTATTTCTCATAATCTTAAGTTATTTGCAGGGCCTAAAATAGTAAGTGTAATAGATAGATATATGGAAGAATACGGTGTTTTAGAATTTGACCGATCTGTTGATTTTGGATGGTTTTATTTTTTAACAAAACCAATTTTTAATGTTCTTCAATTTATTTTTGGTTATGTAGGTAACTTTGGTTGGTCAATTATTTTATTCACTTTTTTAATGAGAATTTGTTTTTTCCCTTTAGCGCAACAATCTTTTAAATCGATGGCTAAGATGAAAAAACTAGGTCCCGAGATGCAGCGATTAAAAGAACAGTATGGGGACGATAAAGCAGGCATGCAAAAGGAAATGATGGCCTTATATAAAAGAGAAAAAGCCAACCCTATTGCGGGTTGTTTGCCTATTCTATTACAGATACCTGTTTTCTTTGCATTATATAAAGTTTTATTCGTGACTATTGAGATGAGACATGCGCCATTTATTGGATGGATCCATGATTTATCAGCGCCTGATCCTCTTGGTCTTCTCACGCTCTTTGGTTTTGTTGATTGGAATGTTCCAGGCATCTTACAACTCTTGAACATTGGTATCTGGCCAATATTAATGGGTATCTCTATGTTTCTCCAACAAAAATTAAATCCGGCACCAGTAGATAAAATGCAAGCAAAAATCTTTATGTTCTTGCCTATTGTCTTTACTTTTGTTTTGGGAGGGTTTGCAGCAGGTTTGGTGATTTATTGGACTACTAATAATGTTTTATCAATGGCTCAACAATACGTTATTCAAAGAAAAATTATTAAGAGTTGATGAATAATGTTAGTGGCTATTTTAAAAAACCAACTCAATTTCTTTTAAGCGCCGTACAGCCACGACAATATCCAAACGTAGTTTTTCCAGAAGTAGCCTTTATTGGTAGATCCAATGTTGGTAAATCCAGTCTCATAAACGCCCTTTTTATGGAAAAGTTAGCCCATATTTCAAATACACCCGGAAAGACAAGACAAATTAATTTTTTTAATCATGGCGACTCATTAATGGTTGTTGATCTACCTGGCTATGGTTTTGCCAAGATATCTCAAAAAGAAGCTTATAAAATATCTGATTTAGTTTCTCAATACTTAACAACTCGAGAAAATCTCAAAAAAATTTTTATCCTTATAGATCATTCTTTAGGCCCCAAAAAAATAGATATGGAGATGCTTAATTCTATGAAAAGCATTAAAGAAAAAATTTTTATTTGTTATACCAAAAGTGATAAGAAGGTAAAAGAACGCTCTCCTTATTTAAAGGATTTGGAAAAATTTGATCAATTAATAGTTAGTTCTAAATTAAATAATAATATTTTTGAGTTACAAAAAAAAATTGCAGAAATTCTTTAAATAATCTTTGAAATTATTTTATAAAGCATTAGTTTAACACGCCTATGAAAAATATCTCTAACTGGGTCTTTGACTTAGATAATACACTATATAAAGCAGAATGTGGTCTGTTCGACAAAGTCCATATTTTAATGGGACGATTTATTGAGGAGAAATTAAATTTATCCTCAGGGGAGGCTCAAGCCTTAAGATCAAAATACTATCATCAATACGGCACCACTCTTCGTGGATTGATGATTGAACATAAAATTAATCCCGATGAATACTTGGATTATGTTCACCAAATTAACTATGATGTCGTTTCCCCCAATGAAAGTCTTAAAAATACAATCCAAGAACTAAAAGGTAAGAAATATATTTTTACAAATGCTAATTATGGGCATGTAGAAAAAGTCCTAGAAAAACTCAAAATGGAAAATATTTTTGATGGTTGCTTTGATATTTCAGAAAGTGATTATTTGCCAAAACCTCACAAAGAAATATATGACTCTTTTCAAAAAAAATTTAATTTAGATAATTCTTCAACTGCAATGTTTGAAGATTTGCATATTAACCTAAAGGTGCCCTCTGCTATGGGATGGGACACTGTCTGGGTAACCAATAACTTAGAATACAACTTAAATAAGGACGTCAACCAACAAGAAGATATCCAGAAAATCATTGATGAAAAAGGCTACATATCTCATGTTACAGATAATTTGGAAAATTTTTTAAATAACGTAAAATAGGAGCAAGTATGAGCAATCAAGAAACTATTGAAAATCTCTGGGAAAAGAAGGATGAAATTAACTTTATTGAAAATATTGAAGCAAGAAATGCCGTTCTTGAGGTTTTAGATAATTTAGATAAAGGCAAACTTAGAGTTTGTGAAAAAATACATGGTAACTGGGATGTTAATCAATGGCTTAAAAAAACGATTTTATTAAGCTTTCGAATTCAAGATATGGAAATCATTTCGGGAGGACCAAGTGTAGTTGATGGAACTTCTAGTTGGTGGGACAAGGTTCCATCCAAGTTTCAAAACTGGGGATCTCAAGATTTTCAAGATGCAGGTTTTAGAGCGGTTCCAAATTGTGTTGTGAGAAGATCAGCTTTTGTAGCTAAAAGTGCCGTATTAATGCCCTGCTTTATAAATTTAGGAGCATATGTTGATGAAGGTACGATGGTAGATACTTGGGCAACAGTAGGTTCGTGTGCACAGGTTGGAAAGAATTGCCATATCTCTGGAGGAGCAGGTATCGGAGGTGTTCTAGAACCCCTACAAGCTAATCCTGTAATTATTGAAGATAATTGCTTCATAGGAGCTCGATCAGAAGTTGCTGAAGGAGTTATTGTTGGAGAAGGATCGGTTTTATCAATGGGGGTTTTTATAGGAGCCTCTACAAAAATATATGATCGCGATACAGGAAAAACTCATATGGGTAAAGTTCCTCCCTATTCCGTTGTTGTGCCCGGAAGTATGCCAAGCTCTAAAGGTGATGCCTCTTTATATTGTGCTGTTATTGTCAAAACAGTTGATGAAAAAACGAGATCAAAAACATCTGTTAATGAATTACTTCGAGATTAAATGTTAGACACGATTGAATTATCTAAAAAACTGATATCGTTTGACTCAGTCACTCCCGCTAAACAAGATATTTTTAATTTTTTAGTAAAAACGTTTGAAGAAAA
>ERZ802821.199-NODE-199-length-32857-cov-19.8282_pt1 | contig 32857 bp, 33 predicted proteins | sample MGYA00345648_ERZ802821 | MGnify/ENA primary metagenome ERZ802821 (study PRJEB30503, sample SAMEA104212357) | marine metagenome | biome: Westerlies Biome; feature: [SRF] surface water layer (ENVO:00010504) within the epipelagic zone...; material: water... | reverse complement strand
TTCTTTGAATGTGCGGTGTGATCCCAAGCTCCGCGGTGTCCCAGAGGCGATCCATTTCTCGTGTGAAGTGTTTAGCGAGTTGCGGTGAGTGGATCACCAGCAGTGTTTCGTCGTTGGTGTGAGCAGCAGATGGTGACCAGTTAAATGAACCAGTAATCACTTTTTTGTTGTCGATTACGGCGAACTTGTGATGCAACTTGTCGCCGCGGGCGAGGCGTGGGGTTCCCACGCCCTTGAGGCCTTTATTGAAGGGTTGATTGTCTTTTTCAAGTTTGCAGTTGCGATCCGGTAGACCCACGCCAAGAAGATCGAGCACTTCTGAAAATGAACGGCTCGCGAAGCTTGGATCGGCAATCAGTCGAATCTGCAGTCCAGCGTTCACCCCCCCTTGAAGTGCATCAGCCAGTTGTTGTGCCGTAAACACAAACAAGGCCATGTCGATGCTTGTGCGTGCCTCGTCCAACTGTTCTTCGATCCAGTTCAATCCATGGTTGAGGTCGCCTTTTCGGTGCGGTGCAAACAACACATCCACGCGGGTTGCACCCACCATCGCTGTGCGGACGCCAGTGGATTCTTTTTGGAGGCCAAAGCGGCTGTTTAGCTTTCCCCCCGGTCCATCTCCCCACATGGTTCCGAATTCTTGCCGAAACAGTTCTGCCAACGCATCGCTCTGGACTCGCAGAATGTGATTCACATTGCCGCGTGTTCTGGGTCGGTTGGCATCTCCGTGCATGCCTGAACGGGTGAAATTGGCGCTGCCGGTGAGAACGACCGTTCGATCAATCACCACAAACTTGTGGTGCATCAGGCCGCTGCCGCGACTTCCATCTTCCGTGTCATCAATGATTGGGATGCGATGGTCTCTCAGCAACCCAATGGCGTCACCCCGTTTGGCTTCCTCTGGGGTCGTTGTGCCGTCCCGGTTTTGATCCGCAAGCTGTTCAAGCTGATGCCAGCGTTGGCGTTGATGGGGCTTGAGTTGGCTTGGTGTTTGTTCCGTCCAGGGGGTGCTGTAGTTGTTTTCAAGAATCACCCGAACCGTCACCCCGCGATGCTGGGCTGCGATCAATGCCTCTGCAATTCTTGGGGCTGATAGCTCTTGGACGGCGACCAGAATTTCGTGTTGGGCAACCTCAATGGCTTGGACCAGCATCTGCTCAATGTCGTCACCGTCGCGCCACTCCCCTGAGATGGGTGACTGGTAACGGTTGTGCTGATGGTGGTTGAATCCCACCGCGATTTGGCCTGGAAGGTTGAGCACACCTACGGAAGCGGCTCCAACCAACTCGCCGCGTTGGCTGCAGCCGCAAAGAACCACCAATCCAAGAAGTAGCGGGCTGAGTTTCAGCACATCCTCAAAGCACACCATGGAGGGTTCCCCTCCCCAGATCGGATGGCTCTCCTCTAGTGCGGCATCTCAGACGTTTTCAGCATGGCGATAAACCACAAGGAGCTCAGGGCAAGGGCAACGCCAACACCAGCTCCAATGCCGACGCGGGTCATCACAATCGGAACGAGGATCGGGAAAATCATGGCCCCTGCTAGAGGGGTCAGGGCAACAAACCAGCGCAGGCCAGAGGGAGCTTTTCGGTCTGAAGAGTTGTTCAGAACCATTCGGCGCGAGCTTCGCTGGCAGGGTTGCTGTTGTCGTCTGGGGTTTGACGCTCGAAGTTAAGGGTGATGTTGCGCTTCTGCTCGCCATCCGCCGCGGTTGCTTCGATCGGGTACAACTGCTCGCCATCCCGGAATGGCACTTGAATACGGAAGGTGCCATCGGATGAGAGGGGCACTTCTTCTCCGCCAATGGTGAGCCGAGCAGATGGGTCGGTGGCTCCGTAAACAATTAGCTCGGCATCAGCGACCAGCCAGAACGAACGCTGACGTGAGGCAACACCGCCGAGGCCGGACTCGTTGCGTCCGCTTGCCCAAAGGCCAATGCCAGAATCGTTGAGTCCAGAACGGCTGGAATCAGAGGCGTCGAGGAATGCCTCTTGGAATTCCTCTGAGCCCACGCGACGACGACGGAAATGAACCGTGGCGCTTTGATAGAGACGCTCGTGAAGACCGCTGTCGCTGGTTTCGTTCGCTGGTGCTGGCGGCATGGGAGCAGCGGCTGGTGCGGGAGCAGGTGATGCGTCCAAGCTGAACGGCACAAACTGATCAAGAATTTGCTCGCTGGGATGGAGAGCCGGAACCCGGGCAATCGAGGAGTAAGCCAAGGACATCCAACTGTTCGCAATGCGATATCCCAACTCAACCCGGTAGTCGCGGTCGCAAAGGGGAACTGGTAGGTACCACTCGGTGCTGTGGCTGTCGACGGGAACTTCCTGAAGGGTGTGGGGGTGAGCGTTCCCGTCTTGCATGCCGGTCACGTCGGCTAAGCGCAGACACAAGCGATTGGCGCCTTCCTTTTGTGCGCGCTGCCGGTCGCTATCGGAGATCTCCCAGAACACGTAGGCCCACTGGGGATCGCGGGGTAGAAACACGACCCGTGTTTCGGTGGTGGAGATGGCGGGAGCATTCAGCTCAGCTTCGATCGCCTTGAGATCTCCACCGCGTTTTTCTTGGCGAACCGCCACCTCGTCGACGAGGGATTCTTTGCTCTTGCGGCTGTAGAGCGGTACCCCTAAGTCACTGGCGATTTGACGGAGTTGACGAAGGGTTAGACGTGCCAGTGATGAAATAGTTGGGGACACGTCCAAAGCTCCAGGTTTAGTTCGGGATCAGTGTGACCCCAAAATTTCCGTTTCAACCGTCGCCACCTCCACTAGTCAGTGGATGCTGACTCCAATTCTTGGGGATCACAGTGAGAGCCATAAAAAAAGCGGAGCTGAAGCCCCGCTGCCCTTTGGATTTCCTCCGCTGTTAGCGGCCAATGCTGCGGAAAGGAACTTTGGCCATGTAATCCATTTCTGTGTTGCTGACGTTGCCACGGGTGTTGGGGATCGGCATGTCTTTGAGCCAATCCAAGTAGTCGCTTGGGGATCCACCGCGTTTGATTTTTGCCCTCGCTGGGAGCGCTTTGCCTGGGCCTCCCATGAACACGACTTGTGGGAAGCCGAGGATGCCCCGGTAGTACTCGTCGTAGCGGGGGCTAGTGATGTTGAAGGGTGTATCACCGAGAGCACGTCCCGGCAAGACCCGGTTGCGCTGGAAAGGGACTGTGTCGTATCCGAAAGCGTCCAAATATTCGGTGCTGTCTAACAACACGTCGACAAGGCCAACAAGGCCTTTGGTTGCAATCACGATCGACCAAGACAGCTCTTCGCCTTTGCCGTTCACCTTGCGGCCCAGGATGCGCTCCGTCAGGTGACGGACCACTTTGTAATTGCTGTTGAAACCGTAGAAGCTGCGCTTAAACGTGTCTGAAAGCAGTAGGCCACGGATGAAGTCACGAACCGTGATTTGGCCGTCTTTGAGTTGGGATTCGAGGTTCGCGTCTCGATCGGATTTAAACGCGTGGAAATAAATCTGGCGGTAGGCGCTTTCAATCACCGTGTCCAGGTTGTCCCGGTCGTCCGCGATGGCAAAGGAGTAAGCCCGGGATCCTTCGTCGGAACCAACTCGAATGTTCGGCACACCAGTCCTCAAGGAGTTCTGGGTGATCGGTGCATACTCCAGAAGAGGAATGGCCACTCGAGCTTCAACATCCACTGAGGGCGATCGTAAGGGGGGCGCCGGTTTCTTCGACTACCGCCCTGTCAGCGATCACAACCCGTAATAGTTCGGGTAAGTACTATTACTTACCAGCCAAATGGGGCGAGCTGGGCCGCGGCAGCGGCAGCTCTCGAGGTTTTGGGCAGCTCGTCGTCGAGTTGGCGGGTCTCCATACAAAAGGATGCGTTGTTCGACAGCCCTTGGACTGTGCTGGTCCGCAGTCGCAGGTTCGGCCCGGCGAACCAAAAGCGTTCCAAGGAACTCATCATTTCGTAGTCCGTCGTCAGGATCAGTCCGTTTTCGTCATCCATGCGGAATTGGCCAGCGACTGGGGCTTTTTCGGCATAGCCCCGATCGCGCAACAGCAAGCCTTGACGCCCAGCGTCATCGCTCGGGATCAATCCGAACATGGTTTGGTCTTCATGGGATTCTCCGGCCCGATCCCAGGCCATGGACCCGCTCCAGCGAACCCAGCAGCCGCCAATAATTTTGCTGACGTCTTCCCCATTCCGTTTGGCGATTTCGGCAAGGCGTTCATCGCCTTTGAGCAGTTCTTCCACAACGATGAAGGACGCCCCGGCTTCGGCACGACGGTGGAGTAGGTGATGCTGGCTGCGCTGAGACTTCCAGCGACCGCAGCTCAGACGGAAAAAACTGAGGGCGTCGGAAATCTCGAGGGTCATCGTCGCAACTCGTCTGAGCTGATGATGGCAGTCTGCTGGTGCTAGCTAGGAGCGACAGCGACGTTCGGCTGCAGCGATGAGGTCGTCGAGGCTTAGGTCTAGGGGTGCTTTGCTGCACGTGTCGGCCACCTCTTCTAGCTGCTGCGCTGCATTGTTGAGTTGGTCGAGAAGCAAGGTTAAAAATTGGGGATCATCCGCCACGACAGGTTGTTGCTCGCACCACTGCCGTCTCAGAGCAACATTCGGTAGGGCTCTATCGACGTCGGGAGACATCTCGCGAAAGCTTGCGAGGCAATGGGCCAGCAATCGCAAATGGTGGCGATCGAGCTGCGGGAGCAACGTGGCGTCGATGCGAGCGATCGTGTCAGCTTCGATGCTCATGGCGTTTCAATCGGCGTAATTCGAAAGCCACAGGTGTGTCCGCCTTCGAGTCGCCAATGCACCCGTTCCACTCGGCAGTCGGGAACGGTGCGGCGGATGAGAAGAAGTTCCTGGTCGCAGATGGTCGGAAATTCTTCGGCAATGCGCTGGACTGAGCAGTGCGCCTCTTGGAGGTTCCAGCTGTGGCCGTCTTCATTGAGGCTGAAGACCGTTACGTACCCCTCCTCTCGACGCAGACGAGCCAGTCGATGGAGTCGATCCTTAAGCGGAGCATCGCCGAGTTGGAGGCGGTACTGCTGTGCTTTTCCTTCTGCCTGACGTTGCAACAGTTGTTGGAAAGCCTCCTCTGAAAGGCTGGACCGCAGTGAATCGAGTAACTCCAACGCAAATCCCCCGCTTCCATCGGGGAAACGTTCGCGTCCGCCTTCGGTCAGGAACCAGCGATTGCTGGGTCGTCCGGGCCCGCTGGTACAAGTGATCGAGGCGACAAGTCCCTCATCGGCCAGGGCGCGGAGATGTCGACGCATCGCTTGCACTGAAATCTGCTGCGTTTCCGCGAGGTCGCCGGCGTCCATCTCTCCGCGCTCAAGGAGCAGGGAGAGCACGGCATCGCGGGTGCTGGGCTGGGCCGAAGCGCTCATGAGGAGCCGGAGTCCTCCACACCATGACAGTGGATCGATCGCATTGGCAGTAACAATGGTGTCCCCGCCAATGAGTGGCCTTCTGGATTAGGCTTCTCATAAGGAAACCGTGGGGTTTCGTAATTCGCTGTTCTCTCCATGTCCGACACCGCTCAAGAGCCGACAGCTGAAAGTCTTGAGGTCATCCGCAAATTCGCAGAGACCTACGCCAAGCGCACCGGTACTTATTTCTGCTCTGAGCCAAGTGTCACGTCAGTGGTCTTGAAGGGACTCGCCCGTCATAAGGACGACCTCGGTGGTGCCCTGTGTCCATGTCGTCATTACGAAGACAAAGAGGCCGAAGTGTCCCAAGCCTTTTGGAATTGCCCCTGTGTCCCCATGCGCGAGCGAAAGGAATGCCACTGCATGTTGTTTCTGACGGAAGACAACGCTTTCGCTTGCCCTGAGAAAACCCAGACCATCACGACAGAAACGATCCAAGCCACCGCAGGCTGACCTGAATGACCAGCACCTCCACACGCGATCTCGTCAGTCAGCCGTACAAGTACGGCTTCGTGACTGAAATCGAGACCGACAAAATTGATAAGGGTCTCAGTGAGGAGGTTGTGCGGCTTATTTCATCCAAAAAAGATGAGCCAGAGTTTCTACTTAATTTCCGATTGAAGGCCTTTCGCCACTGGCTCACCTTGGACGAGCCCGATTGGGCGGCCTTGGGCTATGAAGCGATTGATTATCAAGACATCATTTATTACGCAGCGCCAAAGCAACAGGCGAAAAAGGCAAGTCTTGATGAAGTTGACCCCAAGCTGCTTGAAACCTTCGACAAGCTTGGGATCCCTTTAAGCGAGCAGAAGCGTCTGAGCAACGTGGCTGTCGATGCTGTATTCGACAGTGTTTCCATCGCAACGACCTACAAGGAAAAACTGGCCGAGCATGGAGTGGTGTTTTGTTCTTTCACGGAGGCTGTTAAAGATCACCCTGAGTTGATTGAGAAATACCTCGGTTCAGTGGTGGCCAGTAACGACAATTACTTTGCAGCACTGAATTCTGCTGTGTTTAGTGATGGATCATTCGTGTTCATTCCGAAGGGGGTCGAATGCCCCATGGAGCTGTCCACCTACTTCCGAATTAATTCGGGCGATACCGGGCAATTCGAACGTACGTTGATCGTGGCTGAAGAAGGTGCCTCCGTCAGTTATCTCGAGGGCTGTACTGCCCCAATGTTTGATACGAATCAGCTGCATGCGGCGGTTGTTGAACTGGTGGTTTTAGACGACGCATCGATCAAATATTCAACGGTTCAAAACTGGTATGCCGGAGATGAGAATGGCGTCGGCGGTATCTACAACTTCGTCACTAAACGGGGTCAATGCCGTGGTGCGCGCAGTCGAATTAGCTGGACGCAAGTGGAAACCGGTTCAGCCATTACCTGGAAGTATCCAAGCTGTGTGTTGCAGGGGGCGGATTCCGTTGGAGAGTTTTATTCCGTTGCCCTTACGAATAACTGCCAGCAGGCGGATACGGGAACCAAAATGATTCATGTGGGGCCTCGTACTCGCTCAACCATTGTGAGTAAGGGCATTAGTGCTGGCCGTTCCAGCAACAGCTATCGAGGACTGGTTCAGATGGGTCCAGGAGCCAAGGGCGCCCGCAATTACAGCCAGTGCGACTCGATGTTGATCGGGGATCAGGCAGCCGCGAACACATATCCATATATCCGCTCGCAACAGCCCCAAGCTGCGATCGAACACGAGGCCAGCACCTGCCGGATTTCAGAGGATCAGCTTTTCTACCTCCAAAGCCGAGGCATTGGTTTTGAAGAGGCCGTGTCGATGATGGTGAGTGGCTTCTGCCGCGACGTGTTCAACCAGTTGCCCATGGAGTTTGCGGCGGAAGCCGACAAATTGCTGGCTCTCAAGCTCGAGGGGTCTGTGGGTTGACCCCCATCCCTTGATTTATTGCACTTTTTTCCTCGTTTTCCTTAAGTGATTCGCCCCGACGCCGAGCTTCTTCTCGACATCACTGATCTCCACGCGTCCGTGGAGGACCAGCCGATCTTGAAGGGTGTGAATCTTCAGGTGCGGTCTGGCGAGATTCATGCCGTGATGGGTCGGAATGGCAGTGGCAAGAGCACGCTTTCCAAGGTTCTCGCCGGTCATCCCGCATATCGGGTCACCTCCGGAACGGTGCGTTATCGCGGCGAGAATTTGTTTGAGCTTGAAGCTGAGGAGCGGGCTCGTCTTGGTGTGTTTCTCGGGTTCCAATATCCGGTTGAAATCCCAGGCGTGAGCAACTTGGAGTTTCTGCGGGTTGCTACCAATGCGCGGCGCCTCAAGCAGAACCTCGAGGAGCTCGACACATTTGATTTTGAAGACCATGTGCACGAACGCTTGAAGGTGGTGCAGATGGATCCCGCCTTCCTAGAGCGAAGCGTTAATGAAGGTTTTTCTGGTGGTGAAAAAAAGCGCAACGAGATCCTTCAGATGGCTTTGCTTGAGCCTGTTGTGGCGATCCTCGACGAAACCGATTCAGGCTTGGATATCGATGCCCTGCGCATCGTCGCCGGTGGTGTGAATCAGTTGGCCAATGCCAACAACGCCACGTTGTTGATTACCCATTACCAACGCTTGCTCGATGAGATCACTCCGGACTATGTCCATGTGATGGCATCGGGTCGCATCCTTCGGACTGGAGGTCGCGAGTTGGCCTTGGAGTTAGAACAAATCGGTTACGACTGGGTGGACAAAGAGCTTGCAGCCCAAGGAGTGGCCTAGCTATGGCTGTGTCCACCGGCGAGCATGTGCTGGCACCGGTCCAGCAACGCGGTCAAGCAGCGCTCGGTCGCCTCGGCTTGCCGACGCGGAAGCAGGAAGCTTGGCGACTCACCAACCTCAGCCGACTGGAAGCTGTGGCTCGGATGCCTGTCAATGGCGTGGCCACCGCGTCTGATGCTCCGCCTTGTTTGGATGGTGTTGTGCGTTTGGTGCTTGACGGCGTCAATGACCCTCTCGAGGGCGTGACTTTGCCGGAAGGGCTCACGCCCCTTGAGCCGAAGGAGCTGGAGCTTGCCCTTGGCCACACCCTCGATCGTTGTGGATTATCTGACGACTGGTTGGTCGAGTTCAACCATGCCTCCGCTCAACAGCTGTTGGCATTACGGGTCTGTGGCACGGTTCCACCACTCGAAATCACCATGGCGGCCGCGTCTGGCCTCATCCCGACACGGGTATTGCTGGTGGTGGAAGAAAAGGCGCAACTCGAGCTTTTGCAAGTGTTTTCGGGACGGGGTGAAGCTGCCCATAGTCACCTCATGGAGGTTCATCTCGGTCAAGAAGCGCAGTTAAACCACGGTGTGTTGGCGTGTGCCGATGGTGTGGCGGCGTTGTTCGCTCAATTGGCCGTTGAGCAAGAGCCCCGCAGTACCTACAACTTCACATCAGTTGTTCAGGGTTGGTCGTTGGGACGGATCGAGCCGCGTGTGGTTCAGGTGGATGGACAAGCCTCCACCACGTTGAAGGGTCTGGCCGTTGCCGATCTTGAGCAGCAACTTGCTGTGCACACATGGGTGTGTTTTGAAGGACCCGATGGTGAGTTGGATCAGCTCCAAAAATGCTTGGCAGCAGGGCGCTCCCACACAATTTTCAATGGTGCGATCAACGTGCCGCGTAAGGCGCAGCGCACCAACGCAGCGCAACTCAGTCGAAACCTGTTGCTCTCGGATCGGGCTCGCGTCGATACCAAGCCGGAGTTGGAAATCGTGGCCGACGACGTTCGTTGTGCCCATGGCGCCACGGTCTCCCAGCTGCAGGAAGACGAGCTTTTTTACTTGCGTAGCCGTGGGATTGGAGCCTCCGATGCTGCGGCACTGTTGTTGCGCGGTGCATGCCAAGAAGTGGTCGACCTGCTCCCGACTCATGCGAGCGCCTGGCGACCGCTGGAACGCGTGCTTGAGGGACTGGCCTCATGACCACGCTCAAACCTTTCCCAGCACGATCTAGTGTCGATTCAGTGAATCTTTCGTCACGTTTTCGTGCTGATTTTCCAATACTCGCTCAATCCACCCCAGATGGTCGGCCACTGATCTATCTCGACCACGCCGCGACCAGTCAAAAGCCGCAGCAGGTGATCGATGCGATGCAGCGTTACTACAGCTGCGATAACGCCAATGTGCATCGTGGTGCTCACCAGCTCAGTGCCCGGGCAACGGAGTCGTTTGAGGCGGCGCGAACCACAGCGGCTGGCTTTGTTGGTGCCCATAGCCCTCGCGAGATTGTGTTCACCCGCAATGCCAGTGAGGCGATCAACCTTGTTGCCCGCAGCTGGGGTGACTCCACCCTCCGCGAAGGCGACGAGGTGTTGCTCACGGTGATGGAGCACCACAGCAACTTGGTGCCTTGGCAGCTATTGGCGCAGCGCACCGGTTGTGTGTTGCGCCATGTCGGGATTACGGACGATGGCCGCCTGGATCTAGAGGATTTCCGAGCGCAGTTGTCTGAGCGCACTCGACTGGTGAGTTTGGTGCATATCAGCAACACGTTGGGATGCTGCAATCCTCTGGAGTCTGTGATCCCCGCGGCGCATGCCGTTGGTGCCTTGGTGTTGGTGGATGCTTGCCAAAGCCTGGCGCATCAGAGCATCGATGTGGTGGCCCTCGAAGCCGACTTCTTGGTTGGCTCCTCCCACAAGCTTTGTGGCCCGACCGGGATGGGGTTCCTTTGGGCGCGGGAGACGTTGCTCGAGGCGATGCCTCCGTTCCTTGGCGGCGGCGAAATGATCCAAGACGTGTTTTTGGATCACAGCACCTGGGCTGTATTGCCCCATAAATTTGAGGCCGGTACGCCAGCGATTGGCGAAGCCGTGGGGATGGGTGCGGCGCTTCACTACCTGCAGGAGATTGGCCTCGACGCGATCCAAGCTTGGGAAGCCCAGCTCACTCAGCATCTTTTTGCTCGATTGCAAGCCATCGATGGGCTGCGGATCTTGGGGCCAACGCCTGAGCAGCAGCCTGGTCGTGGAGCTCTCGCCACGTTTTTAGTCGAGGGCGTGCACGCCAACGACATCGCGGCCTTGATCGATGCCTCTGGCATTTGTATCCGAAGTGGTCATCACTGTTGTCAGCCATTGCACCGGCTTTACGGGGTCTCAGCTTCAGCCCGCGCCAGCTTGAGTTTCACCAGCACCATGGAGGAAATCGATGCCTTCGCTGAGGAGCTTTCTTCCACGGTGTCTTTCCTGCGGGAGCACAGCTAGCAGTTGTTTGTGCCAAGCCCTAGGTGAAGCCTGAAGAAGGCCTCCGTTTCCTCCAGCACCGTGATTTGGGTCGCTTGGTTGCGGAAGCCATGGCCTTCATCCTCAAACAGACGGACGTCCACCGTGATTCCGTTGTGGCCTAGGACGGCGGCCATCTGCTCGGTTTGCTCCGCTGGCACCACCTTGTCTTGCAGGCCCTGGAAAAACAGCACTGGGCAGCGAATGCGGCCGGCGTGTTGCAAGGGAGATCTGTCGCTGTAGATGGAGCGCTCTTCTGGCCAAGCCCCAACAAGACTGTCGAGGTATCGGGCTTCAAAGCGATGGGTGTCTGTCGCCATCGCAGTGAGATCACAAACGGCATAGCGGCAGGCACCAGCGCGGAACACATCGGTGAAGCACAGTGCTGCCAGGGTGGTGAATCCCCCTGCGCTGCCCCCTTCGATCGCTATTTGATCGGGATGGGCGTGTCCTGAGGCGATCAATGCCTGGGCCGCGGCGGCGCAGTCCGCCACATCGACGACGCCCCAGCCTTGGTTCAACCGTTCCCGATACGCACGTCCGAAACCGGTGGACCCGCCGTAATTCACATCCACGACACCCCAGCCGCGGCTGGTCCAGTACTGAATCGCCAGGCTTAGGCCGCGGCGGGCCATCGCTGTCGGGCCGCTGTGGCTTTTCACCAGGAGGGGGGCTGGTCCATCCCCGGCTCCGATGGGCGGGTAATACCAGGCATGGGTGCGTTGCTGCTGGTGTCCCTTGAACCAAAGAGCTTGCCCCACGCTGATCTCCCTGTCGGGCAGCGGCGTCGCTACGGCAGGGGTATGGCTCCAGGTTGTCGTGGGGGATTGAAGGTCGAGCTCGAGGAGCCCGGCTCCACAGCTGCTGTTGCTGGCGACGGCTACCGCCTTGCCGTTACAGGCCCTCAGACCGGCTAGATCATCAAAGGGTTGCGCGAGCTTCAGCACCGTCCCATCGAGCCCCAGGCGTTGCAGCGTCCAAGTGCCGTCTGCGCAGGTCGCCGCCAGCAGCCGTTCTCCATCCCAGGCGGTGGTACTCATGCCGTAAATCCATTGGGGCATGGCCGTTTCCGCTGCCATCGGCCAAGGCCGTTCCCACGATTCAGTGGCTGGCTCCTCCAGCATCAAATTCCACCAGCCGCTGCTGTCTTCCGCCACCAGCAGCCGGCCATCCGGAAGCCATTGGGGTTGAAATACAGAAACGCCATTCCCCCCGGCCCGTTGGGTTGGATTGATGAGCTCTCCTGTGTGGCTGAGCTCAGCGCACCACAGGCTGCTGCTGTCCCAAGGCATCGATGGTTGCGACCATTCCACCCAGGCCAGACGGTCTCCTTTGGGATTCAGTGCGGCATATCCAGCAAAGTCTGCTGGCTGATGGAGCAGTTCTGGTTCTTGATCGGTGCGCTGAAGGTTGACGCTGACGAGTTGATCTTTTCCCTGTTGTTCGCGGATGCCGATCCACTGGTTGTGCTGAAGATGCAACAGACCATCCGCCAGTTCCCAGGGCCCTGGGCATGTCAGCCGTTCTGGAGGGGTTTTGGCTGCGGGCACATCTCGGCCTGAGCTGGCTTCTCCCCAACACAGCTGTTGTTGCCAAAGACATCCGGCGTCGATCCACACCAGATGCAGGTGGTTGTTGTCTGCGGCTGTGGCCAGCACTCCGCCGCCGTAGTCATGCACCCGACTGCGCAGGTTCATCGGTGCTGGCGTTAGTTCGATCTGAGGGCTAGTTGGCTCGCCAAAGCGGCGCATCATTGCGGTGGTCCGTCCTTTCTCCGCCGGACGCTGTTCAAGCCAGATCAGCCAGAGAACGTTTCCTGGTCCTTGAACCAGCTTCGGTTCCTTCAGACCTGGGAGCCGGCCAACGGCGGTTTGTGCGGAGAGTGGCGTGGGTCCCATGGCAGTCGAATGATCCCGATTACCATGCTGGACCAATAGAGGAGTGGTCTTGGCGGGAAGCTTTGCGCAGTTGGCACGGGCGGCTGACAAGGCCAGGGACACGATGTTGGTGCCGAAGACGGCCCTGGAAACCCCTCCTCTGGAGATCCATACCCTTGGTGCTGATGCGTTGCGTCAGCCTGCTCAGCGGATCGGCAAGGTGAACGATCAAGTGCGGGAATTGGCCCGAGACATGCTGCGCAGCATGTACACGGCCAAGGGCATTGGATTAGCCGCGCCTCAAGTTGCTGTGTATCAGCAGCTTTTGGTGATTGATCTCGATCTGGAAAACGCAGCGACGCCCCCACTGGTGCTGATTAATCCAGAGATCACGGCTGCAAGCGCTGGTTTGGACACCTATGAGGAAGGCTGCCTCAGCATCCCTGGGGTGTATCTCGATGTGGTGCGTCCCACTGCAATCGAATTGAGTTATCGCGATGAGATGGGTCGGCCACGAAAAATGAAAGCCGATGGATTAATGGCCCGTTGTATTCAGCATGAGATGGACCATCTCAATGGTGTTTTGTTTGTGGATCGGGTGACGGATCAAGACGGCCTTCAGAAAGAATTGAAGGAAAATGGGTTCCAGTCCAAGCATGTCCAAAGCGTGTCCTGAGCCATGCCAATGAAACCTTTGGCTGGACTTTTTCTTGCGCTGGCATGCGTTTTGGGGATTGCCAGCACCGGATGCGTGTTTGAGCTTGCCTATGGCGATCCTGATCTTGGTGTGTCCACCACCAGTTGGATTTTGGCGGTCGCTGCTCCAGCCACCGTCGGAACACTTCTTGTCGCGATTCGGTTGAACAAACCGGCCTGATCGGGCGGGCTTGAAGTGGTTATGACTTTTACGATCCCAGTAACTCAGCTTTCGGCCGTGATTCCTCGCTTTTTGCCTACCGCTGCTGGACTCGCCGTTGCTTTGACAGGGACTGTGCCGGTGATGGCCCAGGGCTCCCTCTTCACAGCTGTTCCCGTGGAAGAAGCCAACTTCATCTTGGTGTCGGCTCCAATCGGTCAGGGCGAAAGATCTCAGCTGAATATCTATGAGCAGCGCACCAACAAGCGTCCCTGCTTTGCCGTAAGCGGTGGTACGCCTGCGGCGGTGGATCCGTTGCTCTCAAGTTTTGACTTCACAGGCGTTTGTAACCGCTACATCGATGGCAATGGTTATTCCTTACGCCTTGGTGGCAACGACCTTGGAACCCGTTATCGCCTCACCGTGGTCAAAACCGGAAGCGACATAGAACTGTTGGCAGCCCCCACCCGTAATTCCTCCCAACCGGTCTTTCTGGTGGCCAAGGCTGGTGGAGTGGCGAGCGGCTTTGTTCAACTCAATCTTCAGCCCGGCTGGACGCTCATGCGACGGGCGTATGGAACGAAAACCCTGGGTCACCTCTACATCTATCGGGATACAGCGCCTGCGGAGTGATCTCCCATGAGATCCGTGCAGCGGTACCCACTCGCGTCGGCGATCGCTTCGGCTTGCACTGTCTCTTGACCGTTCAGGTCGGCGATGGTTCGGGCGACCCGGAGCAATTGAAGGCTGCTACGGGTAGTGAGTCTGCGTTGTTCGATCACCCGCTCCCACAGCGTGAGCCCATCGGCCTTGAATTGGCCGTAGCGGTGCAGATCCTCTGTTGTGAGGAAACGGTTGCTGCAGCTACGGGGATTTCGAGTGCGCATGCGCAGTCGAGCTGCCTTCACCCGTGAGGGCTCCAGCCATGGCATGTGGGTTTGTGGCGATGGGGTTGCTTCGAGGCAACTCCGCATTTGCCTCGAAGATCGACGCTCTAATCGCAACTGCAGATCAATTCGATCTAGGAGAGGGCCCGAGAGCCGTTGCCAGTAGCGCTGTCGTTGTGCGCTGGTACATCGACAGGCCTGGTCGCTGTCACCATGCCATCCACACGGGCAAGGGTTCGTTGCGGCCACTAAGGTCACAGCCGCTGGAAAGACTGTGGTTTCTCGCGAGCGGCTCAGGCGCACGTTTCCGTCCTCAAGGGGTTGGCGGAGCAGGTCGAGCACTCGGCGCGGAAACTCCGCTAACTCGTCGAGGAAGAGAACGCCCCCGTGGGCAAGGCTGATTTCGCCTGGTTTGGGGGTATGACCTCCGCCGATGAGGGCAGCCCCCGAGCAACTGTGGTGTGCGCAGCGAAAGGGCCGCCGATGGAGCAATGGCTCACTGGTATCGAACTCTCCTGCTACCGAGTGAATTCGAGTGATGGTGAGCGATTCAGATGTGGTGAGGGGTGGAAGCAAGAGTGGTAATTGGCGAGCCAAATGGGTTTTTCCGCAGCCCGGTGGGCCCACCATCAACAGGTGATGACCCCCGGCTGCCGCTAGCGCGAGAGCATGGGCGGCCCGATCCATGCCCTCGATGCCAAGGCCTAGGGGCTCCAACGGCATCGCGGCAGGGGTGGCCGGTTGCGGCGATGGGTTGTGCTCAACGCGGACAACCGGGCATTCCCCTTTGAGCTGTTGCACCAACTCCTTCAGGTTGTTGGCTGTCCAAATCTTGAGGTTCGGGATGAGGGCGGCTTCAGGGGCATTGGCAGGGGGCACGATCAGGGCCCTGGCGCCCTGCTGCCTAGCCAAGTCAGCGAAGGCAATCACCCCACGACAGGGGCGCAGGCTCCCGTCCAGTCCCAATTCACCAGCGCACCAAAGGCCGTCGAGCTTGGGGCGGTCCAGTTGACCGCTGGCCACGAGCAGCCCAAGCGCGATGGGTAGATCAAAGGCTGGCCCTTCTTTGCGACGGTCGGCCGGTGCAAGGTTGATCACCACCCGCACCAAGGGGCCGCGGAAGCCACTGTTTCTGAGGGCTGAGCGCACCCGCTCCCGGGATTCTTGGATGGCCTTATCCGCAAGACCCACCAGCTGAATTCCTGGAAGGCCTGGCGCCAGATCCACCTCCACGGTGACGGGTTTGGCCTCGAGGCCGTGGAGCGACGCGCTGAGACACCGTGCCAGCATCAGAAAAGAGGTTGTGAAGTATGGGACTTATGCCCTGGCTGTCACATCACCTCTGCCGTTTCATTCCTCGTTACCTCCCTGTTGCTTGCCATGGCGGACGACACGATTTTTGGAAAAATTCTCCGTGGTGAAATCCCCTGCGATGAGGTGTACAGCGATGAGTTGTGCCTGGCTTTTCGCGATGTTGCCCCCCAGGCACCAACCCACGTGTTGGTGATTCCGCGTCAGCCGATTGAAAGTTTGCGATCGGCGGGAGACAGTGATCAGGCTCTACTGGGGCACTTGTTATTGGTGGCAGCTCGCGTGGCCAAGCAAGAGGGCTTGGACGATTGGCGCACCGTGATTAACAGTGGAGCTGGCGCCGGACAAACGGTGTTTCACCTCCACGTGCATGTGATTGGTGGCCGTCCCCTGGCTTGGCCCCCTGGTTAAGCCGTATCCGGTCAGAATGGGCGGATGACAACACCCTCAAGGCGTCCGTTACAGGGCTTCGGTCAGCAGCTCGGCCGGCTGCAGCGCCTCGCACAGCCATATTTTCTGCCCGTTGAAGAGAGTCGCTCTTGGCAGTTTCTGCTGCTGGTGGTTGCGCTGCTGGTCGTTGTTGTTGGTGTCACCCTGTTGCTGCTGACTGCAGCGGTACAGATCAGTGGAGCGCTGATCCCCAATTTGCAGGAACGCTTCTTGCCGGGGATCCCTGAGCGGGTCGATGCGATCTGGTCGGGTTGGATTGGTCCATTGGTGAGTGGGTTCACCCTGGTGGGTGGCGGTTGTTTTGTCGCCTTTCGCAGCAAGCTTCGTCAGGGGCGCTGGTTGCCTTGGTTGCTCCTGGGTGTGATTGCTCTGTTGATCCTGGTGATTAACGGGATCAATGTGGGGATTAGTTTTATCGCCCGAAATATCGAAAATGCTCTTGTCGGGTACGACGAGAGTAGTTTCTGGAAAATTGTTGCCATCTATGCGTTTTGTCTTGTTTTGGCATTGCCAATCCGAGCTATACAAAGTTACTTAATCCCCAAGGTGGGATTGATGTGGCGCCGATGGTTGAGTTCGCGTTTATTGGGACGCTATTTATCGAATCGTGCCTACTACGTTCTGAACCCGAATGATGAAAATGCATCTGATATTGATAACCCAGACCAACGAATCTCTGACGATACGAGGAGCTTCACGATCACAAGCTTGAGCGTTTTGGTGGAGGTGATTTCAGCACTGCTAACGTTCCTAAGCTTCATCATTGTTCTTTGGACAATTAACGGACGCCTGGCGCTGCTGTTGTTGGTTTATTCAGTTGTCGGAACTGGCTTGATTGTTTTCGCAAGTCGCAAGCTTGTGTCGTTGAACTATCAGCAATTAAAGCTCGAAGCAGATTTTCGCTATGGGCTTGTTCATATCAGAGATAACGCCGAATCAATTGCCTTTTACGGTGGTGAGGGGCAAGAGGGTAAGGAGGCGAATCGCAGGTTGGATGGTGCCATCCAGAACTACAACAGATTGATTGTTTGGGAGGCGTTGATCAGTGTGATTCAGCGTTCTTATGACTATTTCTCTCGCTTTCTACCTTGGCTGGTAATTGCACCAATTTACTTCGCCAAAGAAGTTGATTTTGGCGTGTTTGGTCAGGCCAGTATTGCGTTCTCTCAAGTGTTGTTTTCGGTGAGTTATATCGTGAACAATATTGATCGTTTGGCGGCATTCTCCGCCAGCATTTCCCGTCTTGAGGGCTTCCAAGGGCGCGTTGATGAGATCAGCGCCCAGCGGGACGATGGCCCCCAGGCCAGTGGTTCAGCCACGCAAATCACTGAGAGCAACCGTTTGTTGCTGAAGGGTGTCGACCTAGTGCCGCCCTTCAGCGACCGAGTCTTAATTCAAGATCTCAACCTCAGCCTTGAGCCTCGCCAGCGATTGCTCGTCGTGGGCCCTTCCGGTTGCGGTAAAACCTCTTTTTTACGCCTGGTGAGTGGTCTGTGGCCGGTCCAGGGCGATGGCGAAATTCAGCGCCCGGCAACGGGAGATCTGCTGTTTATTCCTCAAAAGCCCTACATGCTCTTGGGCTCTTTGCGCGAGCAACTGGCTTACCCCTTGGAGTCTGATCGCTTTGCCGATGACCAATTTCGGGCTGTTTTGGCTGAGGCATGTTTGCCTGATTTGCTTAACCGTTATCCCGATCTGGATGTGAAGCAAGATTGGCCAAGGCTGTTGTCCCTAGGCGAGCAACAACGGCTTGCTTTCGCGCGGCTTTTGCTGAATGCTCCTCAGATGGTCGTTCTTGATGAAGCCACCAGCGCGTTGGATGTTGCAACGGAGCGCCATCTTTATGAGTTGCTCTGTCGCCGTGAGATGTCGTTCATCAGTGTTGGACACCGCCCCACCCTGACTGAATTCCACGACACGGTGCTCGAGCTGGATGGAAAGGGAGGATGGCGTCTGTTGCCTGCGGCAGGCTATGAATTCGGCCGCGTCTGATCGACCCGATGACTTCTGAGACCACCAGCGCTGCTGACGCCAGCCAAGAGCAGGCCCGATCAGCCACAGCCACCACAACCGATGCTCCTGCCTTTGGTTGGAGCAGTTATGCCGAGCGGGTGAATGGCCGGTTCGCCATGGTTGGGTTTGTGGCAGTCGTCATGGTTGAAGTGTTGAGTGGAGACACGTTTCTGTCTTGGGCAGGCCTGTTGCCTTAATTACGGCAAACGGATGAGATCAACATCCCAGCGTCCGTTTCGACTCACTTGCACGGCCAGGAGCCTCCCTGAGCCATCAAGACTCACCGATCGAGGTACGCCAGGAGGATCTAAAGGGAGTCGCTGCAGGGCTGCTGCATTTCGGCGGTAGAGAACGAGCTCGGTGCGATCCTCCCGTTGCTGAACAACGGCGATGCGGCCGCCATCACCGCTCACGCTGAGGCTGATCGGTTGGGCGTCTGCGCGATTAAGGCCCGGTAGTGGCACCGGTCGGCGAGTTCTGAGGTCGATCAGTTCGATCCGCTCTCGACCGCCCCGCGTGCCAAGGCTCGCCAGCCAGACCTGGGCAAGAGATGGGTCGCGGCGGCTACTCACTGATTGACGCAGGAGTCCATTGAGCTCGGGCCGGGGACGCGGTCGCTCCCCACTGCATCCAGCGATCAAAATGAGCACACCCAAGCTCAGGCTGAGCCTCTTCATGGTGTTGGCGAAAGCGGTGGAGTGCTCAAGGCTTGTCCCGCTGGTCGGTCGGTTTCCAACACATCGCTTAGGTCAAAAATCTCAACGCGCCAAAGACCTTGATCGGTCACCTGTAGAGCCATGGTTTGGGCATCGGGTGACAGGCTGACTTGGATCGGATCCCGGCCGCCAGGGAGCTGAATGGGGTGCAATCGCCCGTTGAGACGGTCAGCGATGACTGCCATCCGCCGCCGTCCCTGTTGGGTGATCAGGGCCAGGTATCGACCATTCCAGCTCAGCGAGGGTGAGCTATGGGGCTGATGACGTTTGAGTTGAGGCAATGCCTGGATCGATCCATTGCTCACATTGCGCAATTGAACCGTTTGGCGCCCCCGCAGGTCGCTGATCACGGCGAGCCATTGCCCGTTTCCACTCAGAGCAGGATCCTGTTGGCTTTTGGCCAGTAATCCACCGCTGGCTCGGTCCACGCGGCCGCTACAGCCCACCAGGCCCATGCCGATGAGGGCCGTCAGTAGCGGCGAGAGGAGACGGTTCAGTCGTCAAAGCGGGAACTGTTGTCCCGGGCCCGAGGGCTGTTGTCGCGTGCGCTGATGTCCCGTTGGCTGTTGTCACGAGGACGGGAGCTGCGTGGCGCTGATCTCCCGCTTTCAGCATTCGATTGAAACTGGCTTGTCGGTGCTGTTGCGGACGGATTATTCGATCGGGGCCTGCTGCTCATCGGGCGGTTTGTGCCCTCTCCCCCCCTCTCTCTCCCTGAATTGGGGAATGGACTTTTGGATTGGGGTGCAGAGGCTGATGCGGTATTTCTCCCACTTCGACTGGTGCTGAAGGCGGCGTCTTCCGCCTCGGGGCGTACTGGCGATCCAGTGGGGCGTTCTTGGCGACCCGTAGGCCGGCTACCGCGCCGTTGCTCCTCACGATCAGAGCGCCGTTCGCCGAAATCGGGTCGCCGCTCATCTCTGGCTTCACCGGCGCGGAAACGTGCCATACGACGGGAGCGTTCGTCAGGCTGATCCCAGCCCTGGCTGTCCTGGTCGCGTCCACGCCCGCGGCGACTTGCGGCTTCTTCTGGTATCGCGGCTCGGCTGGTACGGCGTGGGCGATAAAAATCGTCTTCGGGACGGTCCTCTGTGCCGGTATTGCGTCCGCCGAAGCGGCGTTGGACTGTCTGAGGTTCGTCAAAGCGGTCGTAGTCCTCATCCCAACCGCCGCGGAGGCCTCCGGGGCCAGACTCTCCCCTTGGCGCTGCAGGTTCATCGTCGAAGTAGGCGGAGCGTCGTGCTTGCTCCGTCGCGACCCCCCTCAGGCGAACGCTTTCGTACGCGAAAAACACTGTGGTGCCCGCCAACAGAAATTGGCCGAACTGAAGAATCGGGTCAAGGCGCCAGCCTTGAAAAAACAGAATTCCTCCGCAGAGAAGTCCGATCGCGGCAAAGAAAACGTCGTAATCCCTTGCAAGCGCAGGCTTGAAAGTGCGCATGAAATAAAGCAGCGCACCGCCGACGGCCAGCACAATTCCGACAATGCTGGCCCAATTAAGACTGGCATTAACCAAAGGTGCGCTCCCGCTTGAGCCCTAGTTTACGAGTGGCGCCAGATGTTGATCAGAGCTTGCGGTCGAGGCGGTCGGTCTGACTCACCAGGATCAAAGCAATGGTCGCGGGCACAACAATAATTACAGCTCCCCACACGAGGCTGCTTAAAAAATTGGAGAGGGAGGAGGTCATCGGGGCGTTGCCGTCTGCATCGTTGCCAGCGCGATCCTAATGATCAAAGTCCTGTTTCTACGATGGTGGTTCGATTGCTTTGAGGTTTGTGACGCCGCTGCTGCTTCAGGCCTTGCCGATTATCCATGTTTTGTTGGGTGTCCTCCTGGCTGCTTGGACCCTCGCATTTTTGCTCCGCATCGTTCTCACCTGGTATCCCCAGGTGGATATGACGAAAGGAGCTTGGCCTTTGATCGCTTGGCCCACGGAGCCCGTCTTAGGCCTCACTCGAAAAGTGGTCGCTCCGATTGGAGGTGTTGATGTCACCCCTGTGATCTGGGTGGGATTGATCAGCTTGTTTCGGGAGCTGTTGGTGGGACAACAGGGGGTTCTTTCGCAAATCCTGCTGCGTAGTGCCCACGCAGTGGCCTAGGGCAGAGTGGCCTAAGGCAGCATTTCTTGCTCTACAAATTTGGTGTGAATGTCGCCGTTGATGAATTCCGGGCGGTCGAGCATCTCCAAGTGGAATTCAACAGTGGTGGGAATTCCCGTGACGGCACATTCATTCAGGGCCCGTTTCATCCGGGTCATGGCGTGTTGCCGATCTTTTCCCCAAACAATCACCTTTCCAATTAACGAGTCGTAGAAGGGTGGGATGTCGTAACCCGTATACACGTGGCTATCGACACGCACCCCGGGCCCGCCAGGGGGTAACCAGCCGGTGATGCGACCTGGAGCAGGTCGGAAATTATGGCGGGCATCTTCAGCATTAATCCTGCATTCGATGGCATGACCATTCATTTGGATCTCGTCTTGGCGAATGCTGATGGGCTCGCCTCCTGCAATGCGGAGCTGCTCGGCGATCAGGTCGACGCCCGTGACCATCTCCGTCACCGGATGTTCAACCTGAATCCGTGTATTCATCTCCATGAAATAAAAACCGCCGCTGCGGTCGAGGAGAAACTCAACCGTGCCAGCACCCTCGTAATTAATGCTGCGGGCTGCGGCGATGGCCGCCTCACCCATCTTTCGCCGCAGTTCGGGATCCAAGGCAGGGCTTGGCGCTTCTTCCAGCAGTTTTTGGTGGCGCCGTTGGATGGAGCAGTCCCGCTCGCCCAGGTGGACAACGGTGCCGTGACGATCCGCAAGCACCTGCACTTCCACGTGGCGAGGGCGGTCGATGAATTTCTCCATGTAGAGCCCTGGATTGCCAAAGGCCGCTTCCGCTTCCCCTTGGGCCGCTTTGTAGAGGCTCTCGAGCTGATCGGGGCTCGGCACGAGGCGCATGCCTCGACCACCGCCACCAGCGGTGGCTTTGATCATCACGGGATAGCCCATTTCAGCCGCGAGTTGAGCGGCCTCCTGGGGATTGGATAGCAATCCTTCACTGCCTGGAACGGTGGGGACTCCCACCTTTTGCATGGTTGTTTTGGCAGTCGATTTATCACCCATGGACCGAATCGCATGGGGTGATGGTCCAACAAATGTGAGCCCGTGCTCGTTGCACATCTCGGCAAATTTGTCGTTTTCTGCCAGGAAGCCATATCCAGGGTGGATGGCATCGGCACCGCGTGACGTGGCTGCGGCAAGGATGTTGGGAACGTTGAGATAGCTCTTATTGCTTTGGGCTTCTCCAACGCAAACAGCTTCATCCGCTAGCTGAACGTGCAGAGCGTCTTTGTCCACAGTGCTGTACACCGCAACGGTGGCGATGCCGAGCTCCCTGCAGCTCCGCAAAATTCGAAGAGCGATCTCGCCGCGGTTGGCGATCAGCACTTTGCCGATGGGCATCCCGCAGTTTCATTAGGCCGCAGGTCGGATCGTATCAGCGGCGACTGATCAGGGCTTCTAAACGCCAGCCTGAGTCACTCCGGCCGGTATGATCACTCATCGATGAAGCCCGAGGGGCGGAATCGACCACGCGGATGTGGTGGAATTGGTAGACACGCACGTTTGAGGGGCGTGTGGCTTCGGCCTTGCGAGTTCAAGTCTCGCCATCCGCATTTCATTCTTTTGGCAAGCCTTCAAAACGCTGACCCAGGACTGGCGATCGTCTTGGTTTCGAACGGTCCAGGGGAGTTGAGCACCTGGGTTCGGCCCCTTGCGGAACGGCTTCACAGTCTTCAGCCGTTACGACCGCGCGTTCCTAGTTCTCCCGCCAGCCTCCAACTGGTCTTGGTGCCATGTCCAAATGCAACGGGCCAAGAGCATCGGGCTGCTCAGCCTTGGCAGCTGTTTGATCGGATCGTTCCGGCTCGATCGTTTTGGTCACTGCTGTTGCGCCCCCAGCGCTTTGGGTTCTGGCCCCAGCAAGGGATCGTGGTGTTTTTGGGGGGTGATCAGTTTTGGACTGTGCTGTTGTCTGCCCGTCTGGGGTACCGCCACATCACCTATGCGGAGTGGGTGGCGCGTTGGCCGCAGTGGAACGACAGCATTGCTGCGATGTCAGATGCGGTGCGCAGCCAACTGCCGGTCCGTTATCAGGGCCGATGTCGGGTTGTCGGAGATTTGATGGCCGACCTTTCGTCGTTTGCGCGTCGAGAGGCTCCGCTACCGAACGGTGAATGGGTGGCGTTACTGCCAGGTTCGAAGGCTGCCAAATTGAGCGTCGGGATGCCGTTTTTTCTCGAAACCGCAGATCTCATTGCCCAAGAACGTCCTGAGTGTCGGTTCTTGCTCCCGTTGGCCCCCACCACCAGTGTTGAAGAACTCCTGCGGTTTGCGGGCCCGACCAACCCGATTGCTGCTCGTTATCGATCAGCGGTGGTTGATGTTGATCACGATGTCTTGATTACGAAAGCTGGAACGCGCATCCAATTGATCCAGGAGCATCCAGCCCATGGCCCTTTAAGTCAGTGCGATTTGGCGCTGACCACCGTGGGTGCCAACACCGCTGAACTCGGTGCATTGGCGGTTCCCATGATCGTGATGGTGCCCACCCAGCACTTGGACAAGATGCAGGCTTGGGATGGTGGTTTTGGCTTGTTGGCGCGGATTCCTGGTTTACGACGTCTGCTGGGAGCGTTGTTGACGTTTTGGAGACTGCGCAACAACGGTTTTGTGGCTTGGCCCAACATCACGGCGGGTCGAGGCGTGGTTCCCGAGCGCATTGGTGAGATCACACCGCAACAAATCGCGACGGAAGCGATCGAATGGTTGTCGTCTCCAGAGCGTTTAGAGGGGCAGCGTGACGACCTTCAGGCCCTTCGCGGTGAGCCCGGTGCCGTGATGGCTTTGGCCGCCGAGGTGCGTGATTTGCTCCCCCGAACGCTTCCCTCTGCCTAGGGTGCAACCCCATAATTTTCCTCGTCATGCCCAGCCTTGATCGGATTGATCGCAGCACCGACGAGTGGAAGCAATCCTTATCTCCTGAGCAATACCAGGTGGCGCGCTGTGGAGGAACCGAACGGGCCTTCACAGGCAAGTATTGGGACAACAAGGCGACGGGTATTTATCACTGCGTTTGTTGTGGAACGCCCTTGTTCAGTTCAACCACCAAGTTTGAGTCGGGCACAGGCTGGCCAAGTTTTTGGGATGGCATCTCTCCAGAGGCGATTACCACCAAACAGGACGTGACCCATGGCATGGTGCGGACTGAGATCACCTGCTCCCGCTGCGATGGTCATCTCGGCCATGTGTTTTCTGATGGACCTGCACCAACAGGCCAGCGTTATTGCGTGAACAGCGCCTCGTTGGACTTCAAAGCGGCTTGATGGTTATCGGGTCCAATTGAGTTGTCAGTTGCCGCCATTTCAGAAAATGGTGGCTTTGTTGATTTCACTCACCCCTGATGTGCCGTTCAATCAACGCGTTGAATCGCGCTTACCAGGGATCGTCTATGTCGTCTTGAATCGGTTCAACATCGAGGGGCTCGCTGATTTTTTGGACAGGACGCCTCGACGCCGGCATGGCTCGTCGCGGTGCCGGTTCACCGTTCAGGCTTGAGTCGTCGAAGCGCTGCTCCTTGATCCGAGGCTCTGTCAATCGAGGCTCAGTCAATCGAGGTTCTGTGAAGCGAGGTTCTTCGAAGCTGGGTTCTTCATTGGGTGCTGCATTGAAACGGGGCTCATCCCGATACCGCCCATTGTCGTAGCGGGGAGATTCGAAGGAATCTGTGGGTTGTTCTTCGAGATAACGGCGTTGGGGCTGTGCATCGCGGCGTTGATCCTCAAGCTCCACGTATTCCATTTCTTCTTCCGCTTCAAAACGTTGTGCTTCGGACGCCTGCAGCTGCCGCTGCTGTTGTTCAACGGGTTGTCCGGAGCTGAGTTGGTTCTCGACCGGCACAAGATTCACGCGGTAGCGCTCTCGCTCTTGCTCCTCCCAGCTGGGGCCGCCGACCCCTAACTTCTCGAGCACACCGCTATTCAGTTGTTTGAGTTTGTCTTCAGCTCCTTCATAAACAATGATTCGATCGGGGCCGCTGCTCACGATCTCTTCAACAGGCATTTCCCACGTGCTCAAGACGCCTTCACCCAGGAGCGGAACACCGAGGGCACCCATCACAAGGGTGGACAGTTCACCCGTTTCAATGTCGAACGCGAATCCCAGAACGCGACCAAGTTGGTCACCGGATTCGGTGATCACCTGGCAATTGATCACACGGCTGTAGCGCTCGGGATTAAAGCCTTCGCTGAGGGAATCAGCGGAGTCCACCAGGATCACATCTCCCACCTGACGGATGCGGTCGAGGGGCATCCAGCGCGGTAAGCCCGGCAAAAAGCGAGTGAGAGGGTTATCTCGAAGACCGACTGCCACCACCTCACGGCGGTCGATATCGACAATCACTTCACCCACGACACCGAGACGACGGCCGGAGTCGCGCGTGATCACCTGCGTGCCCATGAGCTCTGACCGCAGCCAGAGTCGGTCGCTGGGAACACCCGTCAGGGTGTCATTAGCTGAAGGGGTCGGGGTCAAACGGTCCCTCGGCCATGCACAATTCGGCCCATTCTGGCGCAGTGGACCCGTTGTGGCAGTTCGTTCTGCATCTGTTCAGGCTGCATCGGGAAGTCCAACCACTTGGGTGTGGGCACCGCGGGCTTGGGTGACGCCAATCGTGCGCTCTGAGGCGCCGATCATCGGACGCCTATGACTCACCACCATGAATTGGGCATCTTTGGCTTGTCGGGCGATCAAGGCTGCTAGTCGCTCCACATTCACGCCATCAAGGAAGCTGTCGACCTCGTCGAGGGCATAGAAGGGAGAAGGACGGAACCGTTGTAGGGCAAACAAAAAGCTGAGGGCTGTTAGCGACTTCTCCCCACCCGACATCGACGCCAAGCGCCGCACGGTTTTTCCTTTCGGATGGGCCACAAGGGTGAGGCCCCCTTCGAGCGGTTCATCGGCGTTTTCCAACTGCAGATGCCCATCGCCTTCGGAGAGCGACGCAAAGATTTCACGGAAATGACCATCTACTGCAGTGAAAGCCTCCATAAAGGCGTCTTGGCGCAGGGTGGCGACGGTCTCGATGCGAAGCAGCAGTTCTTCGCGTTCACTATTCAAAACATCGAGACGTTCGTTGAGGTCACCCAGGCGTTGTTCCAGGGCTTGCAGTTCCTCAAGGGCGAGCATGTTCACCGGCTCCAGCGCTTCCATGCGTCGTTGGATTGCCTGGAGTTCGCCCTGGAGAACCTCTAACCCTTCGAGTCGCATCGACTCAGGGATCTCTGGACGTGGCTCTGGCAGTGCTTCTGCCATTTCCTTAAGGCGAATTGCTCCGCTGCGCTGTTCCTCGATTAAACCTTCGCGGTCTTCCTTCAATCGCTCCAGGTTCCATTCGGCTTGCTGGAGGGCTTGGCGTTGACGGGCTACCTCAGCTTCCGCGGCATCGCGGGCTCGTCGTTGGGTGCCGAAACGCTCTTGGAGGTCTTGTTGCTGAGCCTCTAATGACGTCCGCTTGTTTTGGAGTTCCGACTGTTGATCGCGCCACGCGCCATGGGCTTTGGCCAGGGCTTGAACAGCCTCCTGGAGCCGTGTTTCTTCTGCGGCAAGGGCCTTCTCTTGGTCCCCCAGACGCTCGAGGGCGAGCTGCCGCTCACGCTGTGCATTTAGAAGAAGATCACGCTCATGTCGCGCGACTTCAAGACGATGATCGGCTGCCTCGAGGTCGTGTTGAAGCTGTTGCCAGGCCGCGGCATCGTCGTGATCACCGCTGTTGCGTTCCGCTTCATTCAGTTGTGCGAGTTCCTCTTGCAGTGGTTTGAGTACTCCATCGATCACCTCCAGCCGTTGCCGTTGGGTGGTTTGTTCGTTTTGAAGGCGCAATAACCGTTCCGCCCGCTGTCGGTTGCGCTCAAGCAATGGGCCATGGTTCCGTTGGGCTGCGTTGCGTTCGGCGATGAGGCCGGCCTGGCGTTGTTCCATCTCCCGCAGCTGTGGTTTCTGCTGCTCGAGCAGTTGCGTCAATTTGGATTCTTCGCGCCGACAGGCTGCCAGGGATTCCCCGATCTCCAGGAGCCTGCGGCGGTGGGGTTCGGCTTCATCTTGATCCTGGCTACGCCCAAAACTCAGGCCTCCGCTGCGTTGCGACAAGCTCCCGCCCGTCATCGCACCGCTTTTTTCGAGGAGCTCTCCGTCCAGGGTTACGGCCCTCGATCGACCGAGTTGTTGCCGGGCGGTGGCGAGATCAGCAAACACCAGCGTGTCGCCGAACACGTAGGCAAACACCTGGTCGTAAACGGGTTCAAAACGCACGAGTTCCACGGCACGGCCGATTAATCCGCCGCCCGTATCGCCGCTCGGTCGCGCCCCGCGGGCGAAGGCTGCTGCGGTGCTTCCGCTTCCGCCGCCTGGGGCACGAATTTTGTTGAGGGGCAGAAACGTGAGCCGACCGGCGCGACGGCTTTTCAGCAGTTCGATCGCTCTTGCTGCAATGCGGTCGTCGTCGACGACGACTTGGCCGAGACGTGCGCCTGCGGCAACTTCCAAGGCCAGGCGGTGTTGATCCTGCACTTCTCCAAGTTGGGCGACCGGCCCATGGATGCCATCGAGACCGGCCTCCAACAGCAGCCGTAACGCACCGGTGCCACGGCTTTCTTGTAGAGCATCACGGCGGCTTTCAAGACGGGCAATTTCCCGTTCCAGTCGGGTTTGTTCCTGCTCCAAACGACTGCGGGTCCGCTGTTGGATGGCAAGGGAGTCCACGGTTTGTTGAAGGGCCTGCTTGCCTTCAGACAGCCCGTGGATCAGCGTTTGCCAGCTCTCCTCCAGGGTTGTGAGTTGTTGTTGAACATCCTGTTCATCAGCCCCGTCTTGCTGCTGTTCTTGATGGAGTTCTTGCAGCCGTTCCGACTCCTGGCGCAACCGTTCTTGCAGTTGCTGTTGTTCTTCAAGTTTGGGATTCACGCTGCTTTGCAGCTCTTGCCGCCGAGCACTCCGTCGTTTTTGTTCGTCTAACCAAGCCCCAGAACGGCCTGCAACGTCGGCTAGTCGGCGACGGGACACCTCAACGGCAGATTCAGAAGCACGGCAGGTGTCTTCGGCAGCGGCTAAGGCGTCTTGATGGGGATCCTTCTCTTGGGTTTTGGATTGGTGCTGCCATTCCTGCCGACGGACGGTCAGGTCATGACGCAATCCTTGCAGCCGCTGCCCTTCCTCTTGGTGTTGTGAGGCCTGACGTTCCAGTTCGCGGCTGCTGGTGTCCAGTCCTGCGAGTTCGGCTTGAACCGCTAGGAGCTGGTCTTCTCCAAGGGCTTTCACCTGGTCTTGAAGAATTTGCAGCTCAGCGCTGGCTTTGTTGAGGGCCTCGCGGCCATTGGCGATGGCAACGCCATCCCGTTGCTCTTGGGCTTCGAGGGCCTGTTGGCGCGTGCTGAGGTCTTTGAGTGCTTGTTCGGCAGCCTCAAAGGCGAGCACCATTTCCTGTTGGCGGCCGAGCTTCAACCGTTCACGAAGATCCTGATATTGACGGGCTTTGGCGCAGTCTTTTTCGAGGCGCTGGCGGCTCGCCAGCAGCTCTTGCTCAATGATTCGGCAGCGGTCTTGCCGCTCCTGCACGTCGTCGAGCTTGCGCCGCGTTTGTTCGATGCGCGTATCGAACAGAGCGACACCGGCAAGTTCATCAATGAGCCCACGGCGATCGCGATTGCTCATCGACACGATGCGGGTGACATCGCCCTGCATCACGACGTTGCTCCCCTCCGGATCGATGCGCAAACGGCGCAATTGGGTTTGGAGCTGCTGGAGGTTGCAGGGCACCCCATCAGCGGAATAACTCGAGCTGTAGGAGCCGCCTGGCATCACCCGCAACTTGCGCGTCACGGTCCATTCCTTTTGTCCCGGTTGAATCCAGGGACCTTCCGCTGGTGCCTCGAGACCGTCTTCCGCCGTGTCGGGTATCCAGTCATTGAGGTCGAACCTCACGCTCACCGAGGTTTCGGCTGCTTTTCCGGTTTTAAGAACCCCGCTATTGATCAGGTCTGGCAGCCGATCCGCGCGCATTCCGCGGCTGTTGGCTAGGCCCAGGCAAAACAACACCCCATCAAGGATGTTGCTTTTGCCGGATCCATTGGGGCCGGTCACAACGGTGAAACCCTCTTCAAGAGGGATCGTCATCGCCCCACCGAAGGACTTGAAGTGCTTTAAGCCAACCTGATTGATGTAAACCAACAGGAAAACGGGCTGTCAGCAGCCTGAATTTAGCGGAGCTTTTGAAAATCTCAAGGCTTGGAGAGCCGGCAACGACCTTGGACGATCGTGAGTTCTCCGCTGAGATCGCCATCAATGAAGGTGATCTCTATGGGTTCGTTCGCGACGGTGGGCAGGCTGCCTTGATATCGACCCGCACGAATGCGCTCGGCCCACCCCCGTCCCCCTGACACCGCAGCACTGCGGGGCTCCAGCCAAATCAAACGATGGGCAGGTAATGGGATGGCGTCTTGCTCTACAGCGTTGACGATCGGGATGTCAGCCAAGCGCCATGTGCGGCAGCTCGCTCCGTCTTCCAACAACAGATCGAAATGACAGCCACTCGGGTCGTCAGGCGCTCCTGTATGCCGCAACAAGGCGTAGCGAGGCATGGAGTTTCCTAGATGCTGCAGGCTCCCTAGTCTCAAGCCATAACTGTTCATCGGCGTTTTTTATGGACTCGACCTCGCCGCAGCCCAACGGCAACTTCGAGCACCACTTCCGCGACCGTTTCGAGAGCTTGCTTCCCACCATTCAGAAGCGATGGCCTGAGTTGGCCCATCACACCCTCGAAGCAACCCGTGGCAGCGTTGAGGAGCTGGTGCGTTTGATTGAGCGGAATACGGGCCTCACTCCCCAAGGAGCACGGGAGCAATTGGAGGAATTGATGCATAGCGCCGGAGATCGCAGCAAGCATTTGGCCGACACCCTTGATCCGCTTGAGGAGCAGTTAGAGCAACTCTTGGACGAGCTGAACAGCACACTTCGACCGAGGATTGAACGCCCCGTTCGCCAACGCCCCCTGTTGGCCGTTGGCGTCGCCCTCGGTGTAGGCGTGTTGGTTGGCGCGATGCTTCGTGGGGGTCGTCACTCCTGATGGCTGAATCACAATCTCCACGGGGTTTCGGTGCTGCGGGTCGGGTTACTGCCTTGGCCGCATCGGTGATGGATCTGCATGTGCGGATCGCTCTGCAAGAAGTCGATCGCGAGAAGCGTCGTCTGATCAGCGGCGGCTTGTTTTTGGCGATGGGTGGCACCGCCATGTTGCTGGCCCTTTTGGCTGGCGAGGGTGCCTTGTTGCTCTGGATTCAGCAGCGCTGGAGCCTCGATCTGAGCCAGGCGCTGATCGCCTTGGCCGTGGGCAATTTGCTGTTTGCTGGAATCAGCTTGCGGATCGGCGGGCAGGTGCTCAAAGGGCCGTTCCTGCCACAAACGCTGGAGGGTGTGATGAAAACAGTCCGAGCGCTGATCGGTCGGGCTTGATCGCTTGCTAGCGAATGGCGTAGTGCAACCAGCGGCAATCGAACTCTCGATCCAGGGTCTGGTGTGAGAGATCGCTGTCTTCCCTTTATTCCCTCTATTCAATTTGTGGACCGTCGTGGTGGTGATCGCGAATGAATCGTCCAGCGGCATTGATGTTGATTCGAGCGATCTCAACATCCAATTCGATCAATGAAATAAGTCAGTGAAAGCTTCTATTAATATTGTGGCCCGCTGGTATTTTATGTTCGAATAACATTGCTGAAAACTGTTGTGTCTAGTCCGATAGAAGAATGACCCTTCACCATTGTTTTTCCGAGTGTATATGCGTTCCATTTAGTGATATTAATGGTGGAGTAGTTCCGAGGGAGTGCATTGATTCTGACGCTGATCTGCCTGATCTTCTTCGTCATCGACGCTATCCGGAGTTTAGGGCATGTGACGATGCTTCTGTCGCGATAACTCGTGCGAAAAAAAGCCAATCAGTTAGGGATTGAAAAAAGGCTTTCTGGGACTTATGTGTTTTGCGGTCAGATTTTTGAGCATTTTGGTCATCTCATAACAGAATATCTGCATCGAGTAATCGTTTCTTCGGTATTGAGTGACCCTAGTCTTCCCATATTGATGTTTAAAGATGAGGGATCCCCTCTGACTGCTTGGCAGTCAGATTTACTGCAAATATGTATTAATAGAGGCCGAGAAATTGTTTTTTATTCTGAACCTGTTGTTGTCGAAAATCTTCTTGTTTTTGAACCCCTTAGTGGTTTATGGTCTGCTCCATCCCAAAGCTATCTTCAGCTTTTGAGCCAGCATCCGATTGTGCCTGTTTCGGTTCCTGCGGCGGATGATTTTACGAATAAGATCGTTTATTTGACACGGTCGAAGATTTGGGATGGAAAAGAGTCTCCCCATGGGCATGTTGTGCTTGAGGAGTCAATTGAAAAAGAGTTGTCTAAGTTAGGTGTTTCGGTGGTGAGTCCTGAGAAACTGTCGATTAACTCTCAGCTTGCTCTCTTTACGTCGGCAAAAGCGATTATTGCTCCTGAAGGATCTGCTCTTCATCTTCTAGAGCTTTTAGGCGCTAAAGCTTGTCGACATATTATTGTTTTGCCTCGCCAGTATGGCGAAAGAATGGCCTTGGCTCAATTTAAGCCCAGGGTAAAGAAATTGACTTATATTGATTGCGTTCAGTGCACCCGTATTCAGTGGCGGAGGGGAGAGCCATGTCCATTTAGTGGGTTAGCTCTCTTTGATTTTGCCGTTCTATTTGAAGCTCTTCGAAAGATTCTTGGGCTTGATTTGCCATCACGCGAAAGATTGAGATCGATGCATTCGGAGGGTTTGAGGGAGATGCAGCGCCTTTCAAGGCAATGGAACCTACTGCCGTATAGCAGGCATCATTCGTCTATTTGTGAGGCTGGGCGTTTGCTTGCTAAGGATTATCCAGAACTTTCTACATCGTTATTTGCAATTAGTAGAAATCTAAGTCCTTTCTCTAATGAATACATGTCGCGCTGGCGTCAGCATGCAACCGCTAAAGGGCATCAAATTATTCGAATTAAGCCATCGAAAGATGATTGAAATTTGAGTATTTTTTGATGTGGCGCTGTCTGGAGGTGAATGCTCACTCATTAGCGCTTCAACTCAGCCTTGGGTGGTGATTAAAAGCTGGCTATCGAATGCCGTAGTGCAACCAGCGGCAATCGATCCCACCATTGCTGACGGGGATGCGCCTTGAGGCTTTCATCCGCAGCCCCCCGGTCAGCTTTGGATTGCCACTGAGCAACCAAAGTTGCCAACCCGACGCTTGCTCACGAACGAATCCACCCAGGGCGCTGTACAGGTGGTCGAGTTCCTCCTCTTCACCAATGCGTTGTCCGTAGGGGGGATTGCATACCAAAACGCCAGGTCCTTCCGGTAGGTGGTGCTCTGTGAACGATCCATCTCGGATCTCAATCACTCCCTCCAACCCCGCAGCAGCAATGTTGACGCGAGCTTGTTCCGCCACCAGTGGATCCTGTTCGATCCCCAGGAGTGGAGGCAAGTTGAGATCTCGTCGGCGGCGATTTTGTGCTCTCTCGCACTCCTCTTGCCAGAGTTCGGATTGAAAATCTGCCCAACCCTCTAAGCCAAAGTTGCGACCGAGTCCGGGTGCTTGTTGAAGAGCCATGAGGGCGGCTTCGATCAGCAAAATTCCGGAGCCGCAGCAGGGATCAACAAGCGGTACGGAGCCGTCCCAGCCGCTGAGTTGGATCAGTCCAGCGGCAAGGTTTTCCTTGATGGGGGCGACGCCCATGGCGGCCCGATAGCCCCGACGATGCAGGCTTCCACCGCTGCCATCCAAGCTCAACACTGCTGTTTCGCGGTTGAGATGGAGGTGCAGCGACAGATCGGGTGCCTCCAAATCGATGGACGAGCGTTGTCCCCAAATATCTCGCTGCTGATCCACGAGAGCATTTTTCACCTGTAAGGCTGAGTAATGGCTGTGATTCAGTCCAGGGGCTGATCCGGTGACATCGACGCGAAAGCTCATCGAAGGGTGGAGCCAGCGCTCCCAGTTGA
>ERZ802821.197-NODE-197-length-32912-cov-14.0219_pt1 | contig 32912 bp, 28 predicted proteins | sample MGYA00345648_ERZ802821 | MGnify/ENA primary metagenome ERZ802821 (study PRJEB30503, sample SAMEA104212357) | marine metagenome | biome: Westerlies Biome; feature: [SRF] surface water layer (ENVO:00010504) within the epipelagic zone...; material: water... | reverse complement strand
TTTTAGGAGAGGGGTAGAAGTCTTTAGGATCAATATCAATATATTTTTCTACAATAAAAAATAGCTGTATTAACACCGTAAGTCTTCCATAAGATTTATTACCATGCTCGGAAACGATTCTATCAACAAATTCTTTCTGCATCATAAAGTGAATATTCGTGATATCTTCTTTATTCTCAATGCACTTTAATAGTAATTTTGTTGATATATTGTATGGAATATTTCCGATAACCCTATATTTCCTGTTATATATATTTTTAAAATTAGTTTCCAATATATCTTCATTTCTTAAAGTAATTTTATCCCCGTAATTGCTTTTTAGAATTTTACATAGATTACTATCTTTTTCTATGCCAATATAATTTTTTGTTTTTTTGATTATATTTTCCGTTAAAGCTCCTTGTCCGGGTCCAACTTCTAATATTAAATCGTCTGCAGATATATTTATTATTTCTGATATTTTATTTATTGTGAACTTATTTATTAGAAAATTTTGACCTAATTTTTTTTTTGGATTAACTTTTTCTAGCATTTTTTTCAGTTACAATTTTAATTGAAGTATTAATTGCTGAAATAAGACTACTTGAATCGGCTAAATTTTTACCAGCTATATCTAAAGCAGTCCCGTGATCTACAGACGTTCTAATTATTGGAAGACCTAGTGTTGTATTCACAATATTTCCAAAGCCAATAGTTTTTATGACTGGCAGTGCTTGATCATGAAACATTGCTAGAATTAGCCCAGTATCATCTTTTGTAAATATTGTATCTGCAGAAAAAGGACCTTCAACGTTAAATCCTTTTTCTCTCATAGAGTTAATAGCTGGGATTATAACTTTCTCTTCTTCGGATCCAATATAGCTATTTTCTCCAGCATGTGGATTTAGTCCGCATACGCTAATTTTTGGATTATTGGCACCAAATTTATCAATCAAGTCCTTGCTAATTATCTCAATATAAGACTCTAGTCTTTCTTTTGTAATAAGTTTTGGAACTTCTGATAAAGGAACATGGGTGGTTAATAATGCAATTTTAAGTCTTTCAGTATGCAACATCATTATAGGTTCGCTCCCACATTTTAATCCAATATATTCAGTGTGCCCTGAAAATTTCACCCCATACTCCATAATTGTACTTTTTTGCACGGGCCCAGTCACAAAAGCATCTGCTAAATTATTAATGCATGACGCTATTGCTAAATCCAGAGACTTTAAGATTAAAGGAACATGTTTAATACTTGGTTTTCCAATTTTAACTTTATTAGCTTCATTCAAGTCGTGGACATAAATATCGTCATTAGATTTTGAAGGAAGATTATTATCATTAATATTAACTTTTACAATATTAACTTTTTTCTTTAAGATATTCGCTCTCTGTTTTAGTAGATCAATATTCGTTATTGCTATTATATTTGCAGGGAATCTTTTTTTTGGAATATCTAGAAGAATATCATAACCTATCCCAGATGGTTCTCCTGGAGTAATAAGAATTTTAGGAATATTTTTCATTTTGAAAATGGATCCCAAATCTGCTGTAATTCTAAATCATTATTTTTTATATTTTTATCATAAATTTTGGGGCTACTTTCGGCAAGATATTTAATATAGTTTTTTTCTTTAAGTTCTATTATCCAAGCGTCTACAACTTCTTGGGACCTACTTGAAGTAATATACCTTTTGGCAAGACTTCTCTTAACTATTTCTGTATTATCTTGATTTCTTTTTCCTAACACTTCTAGTATGTGCCAGCCAAATTGGCTTGAAAAAGGCTCACTAATTTTATTTAATGGCAACGTATCAATTTTATCTTCAAATTCTGGAACAAAACTTCCCTTCACAGACCAATTTAGCTCACCACCATTAGCTGCAGACATAGTATCTTCGGAATGTGCTCTCGCTAGATCTGAAAAAGATTCTCCATTTTCAATTCTTATTTTAAGCTCTAGCAATTTGTTAGAAGCCAGTTCATTTGTCACAATTGCATTTCTTTTTATAAGTATATGCCTTACATTTCTTTCTTCTATTTCCACATTTTCCATTTCTTTTTTATCTTCTAAGTAGAAAATATAATATCCATTTGTACTCTCAATTACATTACTAATTTTGCCAACATCTAATGTTTCTAGCTCATCTAAAAATATTCTAGGAACTTCACTGATCTTTCTCCAACCAAGGTCACCTCCTGATAAAGCATTACCACTATCAGAGTAGTTTTTTGCTAAAGTTGAAAATTGTCCACCACTTAAAAATTTTTTCTTTATCATTTCAACCTTCTTCTTTGCAGATGATTTTTCTTGAATAGAAGGATTTTCAGAAATAGAAATAAGTATATTGGATATTTTATATTGATTATTTTCTTTAAAAATATGGGATTGATGTGTTACAAATTCATCTATTTCTTTTTTACTAATTTTTACTTTTTGAGATATTACTCTTCTTTTTACTTCTCTTGTAATGAGATCTTCTTTTAAAAATTCTCTAAAAAAATTGTAGTCAGCACCTTTTTCTATAATTTGCTCTCTAAATTCAGTAAGTGAAACACCTGATCTTTTAGCCATATCTTCCATAGCCTTATCAACCATCCATTCTTCAATTACGAGACCACTTTTTCTAGCATAATTTAGCATAAGCCTTATATTTACCATGCTATCTAGAAGTTGCTTTTGAAAAGCACTTCTGTCGTTCGGCAGGCTATTACCACTCATCTTATATTGATTTATAACAAAATTTAGTTTTTTCTCAAATTCAGACTGAGTAATTACATCATCCTCAATAATTACAATAGCTTGATCTAGGATCTTTGCGAACGAGTTAGAGCAAAATAAAATTATTATTAAAATAAAACATTTTATATTAGTATTCTTCATCCATATATCCTTTGATACTATCAGCAATTAGGTCTCCAAGAGGGGTACCTACATCTGTAAATCCCTTTAACATTATTTGAAATTGTATATCTTTTTCGTATATTTCTGTATCTACTTTATATCTTCTTTGAACAAGCCTTGCTTTCCAGCAGCAGCTTTCATACTCTAATCCTGCTAAAGTTTCTATATCTCCAGCATTTTCTGCATTTGAATTATTTTTAAAGTCATAATTCCATCTACCGAGAATATTTAAACGATCATTAATCCCATAAGCAAAGCTTACATCGCCTTGTTCAGTATCATCTTTTCTGTATCTGTAGCTTGCATTAAACACATTGTTGCCTTTTCCTCTATATTGAAAAGAATGAATATTTTTTTGAGTTTTATTATTTTTTCCATTTGTATCATATAAAAAAGTAGACTTTAAGCTTATATTTTTTACAGGGTTGTACTCCAACTCACCGATAATATTTGAATTTGGTGTTGTATAAGTTGTATTATTATCAGTAGATATATTTCTATCTTCAAAATAAATTATTCGTCCAACACTAGCTGTAAATATATTTCTAAATTCTTTCAAATTGTAGAAGCTTGATGATATGGAAATAGTCATCTGATTTGTATCACTATTTCTATCTAAGCCAGAATAGCTATTATCTCTAAACAATTGAGAATAAGTAAATTCATTAAGGCCTGTATCAAAAATCGGAATATCATCTTGATTTTCTTCACCTGAATATAAGTAAAATATGCGTGGCCTTACTTGATGAGCTATATCTGTATTTTTTATTTGTTTTGTAAGTGTTATCTGATTATCAAGAGTAAAGATTGGTATTGTCTTGCTAGGGGTCGAGGTAAACCCTGCAACCTGATTATCTAAGTCATAACTGGTATGTTGAATTTTTAGTCTTGGCTTGATACTTATTCCTCTCATTTGAAAAACTTTATCAAGCCCTATTTGAATATCGGCTCTTGCACCGTCAACTTTTGATATATGGTCCCATTTTGACAAGGAAGATTTTAAATCAAAACTCGCAAATTTTTTATCCCATCTCTTACTAAGGTTGATTTCAGGCAAAATATCATACGGTTTAGAGGACGAGTTAACATTTTTATCAAATACCTGATAACCTTTAAACCTAGAATTTATATCCCAACCATTGAAATTATAATTTAATTTTAAATGCCTAGTTTTATAAGATGTGCTACTTCTAGAAATACCTGATCCAAAATCATCAAAATAGTCTTTGTCAGAATATTTATCATACAACATATCGACACTCAAATTATTTTTAAAATTTTGCTTATGTTCTAAATAAATATTATATCTGTCGCTATTGTCTCTAGTATTTTTTCCAGAAACTTTGTATTGCGAATCATCATCTAAGTATGATAAAAATATTGATCCTTTATAATTATTATTTAAATATCTAAAGTGAGATGTAATTTGACTTCCTCTTTCTTGAATATATGATGGCTCAATCAACATGTCCATATTTTCTGCTATATTCCAGTAAAAAGGTGCAATAACATCTGGACCTTTTACCCAGCTCCCTGAAAAATCTGGGACTAGGAAACCGGTTTTTCTTTGCTCGTCTAAAGAAAATTGCATATAAGGCGAATAGAAAACAGGGACGCCTTTGACCGTAACAAATACATTTTTACCAGTACCAACACCTCTTTCAAAATCTAATTCTGTACTTTTACTAATTAAATTCCAGTCAGGATTAATTAAATCACATGTTGTATATGTAGAATTTTTTAAAAACATTTTTTTATTTTTTAATCTAACTCCATACCTTGCTTTACCAGATATATTAAGAGATGAATATTTGTATTTAGGAGATATAAAATCAGCTCTAGACTCTTTGGTATTATACTCTGCGTAGGGTGCTCTAACTTCTATGCCATCAGCATTATACTGAACATGACCACTTAATCTTGCCCTGTTTTCTAATTGTAAAAAATTAGTTAGCTCACTTCTTATAGTCTCACTGCCTCTAACAATTTTTGTATCACCTTGTAAAATTGTTAATTGCTTACCTTCATGCCAATAAGACTCATCAGCTTCAACTTCTATTAGGTCATGATTTGTAATTATGCTACTTCCAATAGAAGAATTTTCCACATCACTAATATTTTGTTTAGTTTTTGTATTAATAATTTCTTTTGATAGCTGAATTTCTTTGATAGTATTATCTGGTCGTTCTTTTACTTTTACAATGTTTATACTTTCGAGAGGCCCATTCTGTAGCTGAAGATTTTGAGTATTATCAATTGAGGAATCAGTTTTGTACAAGTCATTAATAGAGCAACAAAAGAAACTTTTTTCTTCTAAATTATTAGCTTCATCAGCATATGCACTGGTATTTAATATTAAAAAAACACACAGTATTATTTTATTTGAATTTATCATATAACATATATTATATAGCAAAAATTTGAGATAATGACTGTATTATATTAATTCATGAGAGAATATTTTGGGTAAACTAAAAAGCTATAAAATCATTAAAAATCAAGGTCAGCTTAGTATAATAGCTTTATTTGCATTTATATCTATTTCTATTTTATTAGTTATTTTTCAACCTGAGCCAGAAGCAAACGTAAATAGGCCTATTCCGGTAGTTGTAGATGCAATGCAGTTGAAAATAGAAAATATAGCTCCAATAGTTGATTATACTGGAAGATTAGAGCCATCTAAAAAAGCTGAGTTAAAATTTGAAATAAGCGGAAGATTATCAAAAAAATTGGTACAGCCAGGTGAATTTATAAAATCTGGAGATAAAATATTAATATTAGAAGAATATTACATATATAAAAAATTATATGAACTAGCAAAAAAAAATTACGAATTGCAAACTAAAGAAGTTGAAAGAATGGCTGCTCTTGACAAAAAATCGTTATTGTCAAAATCCCAATATGATAAAACTGTTCAAAAGCAGATTGAATTAGAATCAAAAATGTATAGAAGCAGACAAGATTTTCATAAAACATTTATAAAGGCAAACTTCTCAGGTGTTATTAACGAAATTAATATTGATGAAGGTGATGTTGTAAGCCCCAATACTATCGTAGCTAATTTGATAGATACTTCAAGTTTAGATCTTTATGTTGAAGTAAGAGGGGATGTAATTGATGGTTTAGAGTTAAATATGAATATTGAAGTTTCGTCAAATCAAATTATTTCAAAAGGAAAATTAATATCATTTCAAACAAGTCCAAATCTAGAAACTTACACCCATTTATTAAGAATAAGAATAAAAGACGATAGGTTGAGATCAGGTATGTTAGCAAATGCAAAATTTATATTGCCAAAAATTAACAAAAGTTTTGGTGTGCCAGTCTCATCTGTTCTAAGCGATAATGGGAAAAAGTTTGTTTTTGTGATTTACAATAAAAAATTACAAAAAAAGGAAATAAATATTTTGACGAGATTTGAAAAAATTTATGTAATTAATGGAAATATAAAATCAAATGATTTGATAGTAGTAAAAGATGTTTCTTCTTTGTCAGAAGGTCAAGATATTTTAATATCTAAATAGCAAAAAAATTATGATAGATTATTCTATAAAAAACCCACTGGTTGTAAATTTATTTTTATTTCTAGTTGTTATAATAGGAGTAATATCCTGGCAGTCAATGCCTGAGGAAATGTTTCCAGTTGTAGAAAAAGATGCTATTAAAATCATTACAAAATATGATGGAGCGTCACCTGAAGAAGTTGAAAAACAGGTTACTATTCCGATAGAGGATACTTTAGACAATATTCAGGATATAGACTTTTACTACTCAAAAAGCTCAGAAGGAGTATCAGCTGTAACTTTAAGATTGAAACCAGAAGCAGATGTGGACGAATTATTAAGATCGGTTAGAGATATTGTAGATGCAATAGATGGCTTTCCAAGCGAGGCGGACGACCCCGAGATATCAAGAGTAAAAACAAGGTTTCCGGTAATAAGCGTAAGTATTTTTGGAGACACAAGACAAAGTTTATTATTCAAAAATGCAAAAAATATAAAACAAAAAATCATGCAGCTTAATGGCGTTGCTGGTGTTGGAATAGCAGGAAATAGAGATGATGAAGTATGGGTAATAATAAATCCGTCTGTTATATCGGCAAAAAATATTTCTACAAAAGAAATTATTGATGCTTTAAGGAACAATATTAGAGATTTGCCTGGAGGATCAGTAAAAGCTTTAGAGGGTGACATATTATTGAGAGGATTAGGTTCGTCATCTATTAAATCAATAGAGAACATAACATTAAAAAATAATAATATTGGCGGGCAATTATTATTAAAAGAAATTGCTTCCGTTGAGCAAAGATTAGAAGAAGAAAACTCAGTTGGAAGGTTTAATGGAAAAAAAGCTGTAAACATGTCTGTGACAAAAACTGCAGAAGCTTCTGTGTTTGATGTATCTAAAAATGTAAGAGAAATTGTAAATGATTATTCTTTACCACAAGGTTTGAAAGTAAGTGTTTTCAGTGATTTTTCAAAAAATGTTAAAACTAGGTTAGACACAGTAAAATCATCAGGAGTAATAGGTTTAACATTATTACTATTGTCTTTATATTTTTTTTTAAATTCCAGAGTTGCATTTATAACAGCATTTGGAATACCAGTTTCATTCTTAGTTGCAGCATTTGGAATGTATGTATTTGGATTCACAATCAATATGATTTCTTTATTTGCGTTTCTAGTAGCTCTTGGAATGGTTGTTGACGACGCAATTATAGTTACAGAAAATACTTACAGACATATTGAGAACGGCATGGAGCCGATTGCAGCATCAAAATTAGGAGCAAGAGAAGTTTTTTGGCCTATAGTAGCTTCTACTTTAACTACTATTGCAGCTTTTCTACCTATGTTAAGTATTTCTGGAACCTTAGGAAAGTTTATAGAAGTTATTCCATTGGTTGTAACTGTTGCTTTATTAGGCTCATTAATGGAAGCGTTTATAGTATTACCATCTCACTGCGCAAGTTTTCTAAAAAAGCCAAAAAAAACTAATACAAAGAAAGAAAAATGGAAAAAAGCTTTATTAACTTATAATAAATATCTAAATATATGTATTAAAAATAGGTATTTAGTTTCAAGCATCACAGTAGGAGTATTAATTGTAATTATAACTTTTGCCGTAACTAGGATTCCTTACTATCAATTTGGGAAAGTTGATAGCGGTCAATTTTTTATAAATGGCGAAGCATCAATAACCAGTAGTGTTAAAGATAGTGAAAGATTAGCAATTAAGTTAGAAGAAATTATTTTATCCGAATTAAATGAAGATGAGCTAGAATCCCTATACACTAATGTTGGTGTAAGTTTTAAAGATTTTAGTAGATTCGATTTAGGAAGTCAGTATATACAAATTGTTGTAAGTTTAAAGAAAAGGAGTCCTCAAGGTTTTGTTGATTATGTTGTTACTCCTATATTTAATCTCTCTTTTGACAACCATGGTAAAAGAGATAGAAGTGAAAAAGAAATAATAAATTCTTTGAGGGAGAAGCTCTCTTCTGTAGCCGGTCTACAGAAATTAGCAGTTAAAAAAGCTTCGGGGGGCCCAGGTGGTTCTGATATTGTTATAGGAGTCGTTGGTCAAGATCAAAAAATATTAACTAAATATGCAAAAGAAATTGAAAGTTTTTTATCTAACATTGATGGTGTTAAGGATGCTGAGCAAGATCAAGATCCTGGAAAGGTTGAATTTAAGTATCAAATAAATAATAGGGGTAAAGAGCTAGGTTTAAGTCAAGCTGATATTTCTGAATCAGTTAGGACAGGTTTTTTAGGTTTAGAAACAGCATACTTTAATTTGAAAGGAGAGCGTGTTCCAGTAAGACTGATATATTCAGAAAAATACAGAAATGATAGTAGCAAGCTTTATCAGTTACCCATAGTTTTACAATCAGGGAAAACAATATACTTAGCAGAAGTAGCAGATATAGAAGTGTCTAGAGGAATGAATACTGTTAGAAGAAGAGACGGTCAAAGACTTGCAAAAATAAGTGCTGACGTAGATCCAAGCATTATTACTCCTTTAGAAGTAACGGATATATTTGACAAAAAATACAAAGAAATTTTTAAGAAAGATGCATCATACGAGTATATGTACCTAGGTAGTAAGAAGAGAAGCAGGGAAAATTTTGCAGATATGAAAAAAGCAGCATTTGTATCATTAGGAATCATATTTTTTATATTAGCAGTTTTATTTAAAACGATTTTAGACCCCCTAGTTGTTTTATTTTCTATTCCGTTTGCGGTAGTTGGAGTAATACTAGGGCATATATTATTCGGTTATAATTTACAGTTCTTATCTGTAATTGGTTTACTAGCTTTAATAGGAATTGTAGTTAATGATTCACTCATTCTAATAGATTTTTTAAAAAAACTAAGAAAAGCGGGAAAAGATAAAATTCAAGCTACAATCGAAGCTTGTAATGTAAGAGCTAGGCCAATAATACTAACATCAGTTACAACATTTTTAGGAATTTCACCGCTAATATTTTTCGCTACTGGTCAAACAAAGTTTTTATCTCCAATGGCAGTAAGTTTAGGTTTTGGCCTATTATTTGCTACTATATTGATATTAATAGTTTTACCATGTTTTTATTTAATAATGGATGATTTAAAAGAATTTGTTATAAAAAAAATTAAATTTTAATAATTATTGATAAAAGAAGAGGTAATAGTTTGAGAAAATCATTTTGGGATTTTAACAGAGTAAACGCTGAAAGGTTATTTAATAACAGATTCGCTATTTTGATTTTAATCTTATCAGTATTGACAATATTTTTGATAATACGAATTTACTTTCTTCAGGTTGTCAGTTTTAAGCATTTTGATACTTTATCAGAAACTAACAGAATAAAGTATATTCAAACACCCCCAAGAAGAGGAATTATTTACGATAGAAACAATATTGTCCTAGCAGACAATTCTTCTTTTTATTCGGTAGAAATCAATATCAAAGAATCGAAAGATGTAATAAAAATAATTAATGCAGTCAATAAAGAAATTGGTTTAACAAAAAAAGAAATTGAAATTTTCCATAAAAAAAAGTCAAGATATTCACATCATAATTCAATAGTTTTGAAGTCTAATTTGAATGACGCTGAGATTGCCAAAGTTTTGGCTATTAGATATAAATATGATGGTTTAGATGTTACTGCCAGCCTAATGCGAAAGTATCCACATAATGAAATTACGGCGCATGTCTTAGGAAATATTGGATATATTGATAAAAAAGATTTATTCGTATTAGATAGAAAAAAATACAAGAATGTTAAATATACTGGGAAAACTGGCATTGAAAAATATTACGAAAATGTTCTTTACGGTGATCCAGGATATAAACGAGTAGAAGTTAATGCACGAGGAAGGCAGATAAGGGATATAGAGGAGCAGTCTGCTACTCCAGGCAGTGATGTGCATTTAACTTTAGACATAGAACTCCAAAAGTTTATGTATTCAAAATTAAAAGACTATGCAGGATCATCTATACTTATGAACCCAAAAAATGGTGAAATATTAGCTATGGTTAGCTCACCAACAATAAATCCTAATGATAAATTATGGAACTTCAAAACGGATAATGAAGCAATAAAAAAACTCAAAAGCCCAATGTTTAATAGATCTATAAATGGTCTTTATTCTCCGGGATCAACAATAAAACCCATTCTTGCCTTAAACGGTTTGCATAATAAAATAATTGAATCTAAGACCGAGTACTATGCTGGACCATTTTTTCAGTTACCAAATAGTAATAGGAGGTATAGAGATTGGAAGCCTGAAGGCCATGGAATTGTTGATTTAGAAAAAGCTATCATTCAATCATGCGATGTTTATTTTTATATGTTAGCAAATAATCTTGGTATACAAAAAATGACATCATTCTTTAAATATTTCTCCTTTGGAGAAAAAACAGGAATAGATATGCCATATGAATCATCTGGAGTTTTACCTACAAATGAATGGAAGGTGAAAAATATTGGTCATAAGTGGACTAAAGGTGACACAGTGATAACTGGTATTGGTCAAGGTTATTTTTTAACAACACCAATACAACTAGCTTATGCAACAAGTATAATTGCAAATAATGGATCTATTGTAATTCCAAAATTGAACAAAAATATACAAATGAAAAAAAATAAAAAGATTTTAGAAAAAGAAAATTATCTTAAAAACAAAATTAGTTTAAAAGATTGGGAAACTATCAATAACGCAATGTTCAAAGTCGTGAATCAAGAAAATGGTACAGCTTACTGGGCAACTAAAAATAAATATAATAATATTTCTGGAAAAACAGGAACTGTTCAAGTTTATTCACTATCTCAGAAAACAGACGTTAGAGAAAAAGAAGATATTCCTGATTATTTAAAAGATCATTCACTTTATATTGGCTACGCACCTAAAGAAAATCCCGAAATCGTTATAGCTACAATAATTGAGAATATTGGAAGTGGAAGTAAATATGCTGCTCCGATAAGTAATGAAATCATAAACTATTATTTTGATAATATAAGAGAGAAATATTGAATAAAATTTTAAGTATTTCAGATTCAGTTTTATTTGTGTTTATAATGTTAGTTTCATTATTTGGCTTGGCATTACTTTATAGCGCAACTAACCAAGATGTAGATATAGTAATCAGACAAGGCTCACGACTCCTTTTTTGTTTTATTTTAATGATTATAGTTAGTTCGATTGAAATTAATAAATTAAAACAATTAACTCCTTATATTTATATAATTTGTTTAATATTTTTAGCCATTACCTTATTTTGGGGTCACGATTCGAAAGGAGCTAAAAGATGGATTATTATAATGGGATTTTCATTACAAGTTTCTGAAATTCTAAAAATTACTGTGCCAATGATGCTCGCCTGGTATTTTTCTTTGTCTGACGACAAAGATATTAGTTTAAAAAAACTAATTTTTAGTTTTTTAATTATATTTGCACCGATTTTTTTTGTAATTAAGCAGCCAGATCTAGGAACATCACTAATAATACTTTTGTGCGGGACAATTACAATATTCTTAGGTGGAATCAGAAAAAAGTATATCGCATATCTTTCAGGATTATTGATAGTTTTTATGCCAGTCATGTGGAAGTTTCTCTTACTCCCGTACCAGAAACAAAGGATCATAACAATGTTTGATCCAGCTTCTGACCCATTAGGCTCAGGATACCATATTATGCAATCAAAAATTGCTGTAGGATCAGGTGGATTTTTTGGCAAAGGATTTTTAAATGGTACGCAATCACAACTTGAATTTCTTCCTGAAAGAGGAACAGATTTTATATTTGCAGTTTTTGCTGAGGAGTTTGGTTTTATAGGTATATTAATATTATTATTATTTTATATGGCAATAATAATAAGATGTGTGTATATAACAAGTAAAGCTAAAAACTACTTTTCCAAAATACTTTCCGGAAGTATTACTGCAATACTCATACTGTTAATAATAACAAATATTTCCATGGCAGTAGGAGTATTGCCAGTAGTTGGCGTGACACTTCCTCTTTTAAGTTTAGGAGGTAGTTCCTTAATATCAATTTTTCTAGCATTTGGTATAATATTTTCTGTAAATAGGAGAAATTAAATGAATAAACTTTCTTTATGTATTTTTATAATATTCTGTTCAACATGTTTACCAGTAAATTTTGTACATGCAGAGAGTAATAAGAATTTAAAGAATTATCCTATTGAAATAGAACAAATAAAATCTATTTTAAGAAATAAACATAATGTAGATCCAGAATATGTTAATAAAGTTTTAAAATCTATACAATTTCGTCAGAAAACACTTGATTCCATGAGTAATGCAGTAGAAAGAAAGTCAACATGGGATCAGTATAAAAAAATTTTTATCACTAAAAAAAGGATAAAAGAAGGTATAAAGTATCATAAACAAAACTACAAGCTTCTAAAAGATGTAGAAAATAAGTATGGTGTACCATCTGAAGTAATAGTTGCATTCTTAGGAGTTGAAACAAATTATGGAAAAGGAACTGGAAGAGTTAAGGTTTTAGACTCTTTAGGTACTTTAGCATTAAAACACCCAAGAAGATCAAAATATTTTAAAGCACAACTTATATACTTTGTAGTTTTAACTTATAAAAATAATTTAGATCATGATAAATTATATGGTTCATATGCAGGGGCTATGGGCGTACCTCAATTTATGCCAGAGAGTTATATAAAATTAGGAGTTGACTATAATAATGATGGAAAAATAGACTTATGGAATAGTAAGCATGATATTTATGCAAGTGTCGCTAATTATTTAATTAAAAATGGGTGGAAAAAAAATGAAAATATATACTCTAATATAAAGATAAAAGAAACGTATATAAATGATATTTTTAAAAAAGGTGATGTAAAGACCATATTGGTTACAGAAAAAAAATTAAAGAAAATTCTTATTAAAGAGAATAATAATCAAGGTAAAAAATATTTAATATTGCTTAGTAAAGAAAATAAAGAATATAAATTAGGCTACAAAAACTTTAAAGTAATTATGTCTTATAATCCAAGTACATTTTATGCGATGGTTGTATCTACACTTAGTGAGAGAATAGCAGCAGGCAAATGAAATATTTATATTTAATATTTATTATACTTTCGATGTTGTTATCTAGCTGCACTGTTATTAAAAAAGATAATACAAGTAAGTATAAAAAAAATTATTCTTCTAAAAAAGTAATTCCTAAAATAGAAAAATATAGTAAATATGGAAATCCAAAATCTTATAAGGTCTTTGGTGTAAAGTATACAACATGGAAAACACATGTAGGATATTCAGAAGAGGGCATTGCTTCTTGGTATGGAAAAAAATTTCACGGAAGATTAACTTCTACACGAGAAGTATACAATATGTATAATTTAACTGCAGCGCACAAGAGCTTACCTATACCGTGCTATGTGAAAGTTACGAATTTAAAAAATAATAAATCTTTAGTCGTAAGAGTAAATGATAGAGGGCCATTTAAAAAAGGAAGAATAATTGATTTATCTTACGCCGCTGCAAAAAAGCTTGATTTTATTTCTCAGGGTACAACGAGAGTTTTTATTGAAGCAATTGAAGTGATAAAAAAATAGTGTTAATTATTAATTTTATAAAATAAGATGCAGATGATATAATATGAGCATTCAAAAATATTTAATCTGAGGACGCAATGTATAAAATTATAATAAGCTTACTTCTGATATTTTTTTCTACAACTAATTTAACTTATGCAGAAAATGAATATCCTTTTGCTGTACCAAATATTGATGCGTCTAGTTATGCGTTATTAGATGTAAAATCAGGATCAATTATAGCGGGAAAAAATCTCGATAAGAAAGTTGAGCCAGCAAGTTTAACCAAGATAGCAACACTCTACCTTGTTTTCAAATCATTAGAGTCTAAGTACATAAGTGAGAATGATTATGTAACCATTAGTAAGAAAGCATGGAAAATGGTTGGGTCAAGGATGTTTGTCGAAGTCGGTAAAAAAGTTCAGGTAAGGGATTTAATACAAGGAGTAATAGTTCAGTCAGGTAATGATGCAAGTGTAGCCTTGGCTGAACATATTGCAGGAGACGAAGAATTTTTTGTTACAATGCTCAACAAACTTGCAGGAGAAATGGGCTTAGATAATACAAAATTTCAAAATGTTTCAGGAATGCCCAATAAGGATCATTATACGACGGCTCGAGATCTTGCAATTTTATCACAAAGACTTATTCAAGATTTTCCAGAACAATATAAATGGTTCTCGCAGAAAAAGTATACATATAATAATATTACTCAACTAAATAGAAATAGGTTACTAACAACCTATGAATATGCAGATGGAATAAAAACAGGGCATACAAGTTCAGCAGGATATTGTTTATCTGCTTCAGCAGAACTTGAAGGAACAAGACTTGTATCAGTTATATTTGGAGCTAAAAGCTCAAAAGTAAGATTCAAATATGCAAAAACACTCTTTAAATTTGGTTTTAGAAATTTTATAACTACAAAATATTTTCAGAAAAATAAAATTATAGCCAAAGAAAGAATATGGAATGGTGAAGAAAAGTATATAGATATTGGATTTATTAAAGATATTTATATCACATTTTTAAAGCATGAAGATCAAAAAATTATTCCAAAATTAAATCTTCTCTCCAAAATAGAAGCGCCAGTTAGGTTGAATCAAAACTTAGGAACAATTGATTTTTGGAAAAATAATAAAGTGGTTGCAACTGAAAAAATATATGCACTAAAAAGGATAGAAGAAGGGAATTTATACAGAAGAACATACGACTATATAGCAAACTTTTTTATAGAAAATTAAATTGAAAAACAAAGTTTTTTTAAATGGCACTATTTATAATGCTAAAGATGCGAAAGTCTCTTTATTTGACAGAGGATATTTATTTTCTGATGGTATTTATGAGTTAATACCATACTTTAATTCAAAACCATTTCTTTTAGAAGATCATTACAAAAGGCTTCAAGAAAGTTTAAAAATGATAGGTTTAGAAAATCCATACACTAAAAAAGAATGGTTTAAAAATATTAATGATTTTACAAATAATAGCGAATATAAAAATTATTATCTTTATATACAGGTGACAAGAGGTGCTCCAAAAGATATTAGTGACGGAGTTTTGAGAGAGCATGCTGCTACTAAAAATTATATTACTGCAGTATCAATGTTTTATTCTGAGATAGATAATTTGCAAGAAAAAAATATTATTGGGAAAAAATCAATTACTATGGAAGATAAGAGATGGAAAAAATGCAACATAAAATCTATCTCACTATTATTTAACTCATATGCTAAAACATTAGCTTACAAGGAAGGGGCTTATGAAGCTATTTTAATCAGAGATGATGTTATCACAGAGGGTTGCTCAAGCAATGTATTTATAGTAAAAAACAATATTATAAAAACTGCTCCTAAAAGTAATCTAATACTTCCTGGTGTAACACGTTCTTTTGTAATAGAAAAAATAATCAAAGAAAATGGAAATAAATTATTAATAGAAAATTTTTCTAAAAATGAATTATTAGAGTCTGATGAAGTATTTATTACAAATTCCACTCAAGGAATACTACCAATAACTATTATTGATAATATGAAGATAAATGAAGGAATATGTGGCGAAATTACGAAGGAACTATATAAAACCTTTATTAAATATACTGGATAAGTGAATAATATAATTCAACATCATGAAGAGCTGCTAAAATGTAATAAATGTCAAGATATGAAAGGAAAACCAATAGTGGGCAATCCAATAAAATCTAAAATAATTTTAATTGGTCAAGCTCCAGGAGTAAAAGAAGGTGATCTTAAAAGACCTTTTGCATGGACAGCGGGAAAAAATATGTTTAAGTGGTTTTCTTCTATAGGTTTAAGTGAGGAGAAATTTAGAAAAAATATTTATATGTCTGCAGTATGTAGATGCTACCCGGGAAAAAATATTTCTGGTTCAGGAGATAGAGTACCATCTGAAATCGAAATAAAGAAGTGCTCGAAATGGCTTAACTTCGAGATTTATTCACTGAAACCTAAATTAATAATACCAGTTGGAAAGCTTGCAATATCACAGTTTATAGAATTTAAAAAATTAAATGATGTGGTTGGTAAAAAAATTATTTATAAAAAAGACGATATAAAAATAGATATTGTATCACTTCCACACCCATCAGGTTTATCAACTTGGTATAAAAAAGATCCTGGGAAATCATTACTAAATGATGCGTTGAATATTATAAGAGATAGTCAAAGCTGGAAATCAATTGTTAAAAAATAATCTTTTAACATTTTCTAATTTTTTAATATCACCTACGTCATACCATATTCCTTTATGTTCATCACCTGATATTTTATTATTTTTTATATGTTCTAAAAGTACATCAATTAATTTATATTTTTTAATTTTATATTTTGAGAATATTTCTGGTTTATAAATACCTATACCCGAATAAGTCATTGTATTTTTATTGCTTAATGTGATTCTTTTATTATCTAAAGAAAAGTCTCCATTAGTATTGTGCGGTGGATTTTTGACCATAACTAAAGCCGCAAGGTCGTTATTATTTACTTTAATATCTGAAAGTTTACAGTCAGTATAAATATCGGAATTTATTACTAAGAAAGGCTCATTACCAAGAATTTTAAGCGCATTTTGTATGCCACCTCCTGTTTCAAGTGGACCAGGTTTCTCTACGGAGTAGTTAATATTAACATTGTATCTAGATCCAGACCCCAAGAATTCAATAATCAAATTAGAAAGATATGACACATTTATAACTAGATCATTAAAGCCAAATTTTCTTAATAATAATATATTATGTTCTATTAGTGAAAGTTCATCTAATTTAATTAAGGGTTTAGGTATTGTTTTAGTTATATCACCAAAACGTTTTCCTTCACCTGCGGCTAGAATAATTGCTTTCATTTAAAATATTAATAACCTCTTGAGCATAATAGTTAACAATATCAAGATTACCATAACCGTACGAAGCATTAACTATATAATTTAAAGTTCTAGTTAGATGTTGTAAGTAATTATGTCTATTGTATTTAACACTCAATCTACAAAATATCCCTGAAGCTTTTAAGTGTCGTTGTGTTGTGAGCAAATGATAATTATGAAAAAACTCATCATTTGAAAACTTTTTTATATGAACATCATTGTACGTAGATAAAAATAAATTAAGAAGCAAATTTTTACTAGTTTTATCAATATCTCTATAACAATCATTTATGATAGAAACAAAATCATATAAAGGTGAACCATACAGAGCATCTTGATAATCTATAATTATTACTTTTTTACTTTTATAAAATAAGTTTTTAGAATGGTAATCACGATGAACGAGTTTATTATGCTCATAATTAATATTATTTACTAAAAAATCTAATGATTTTTTTAATTTTCTACTATCTTTATTTGAAATTTTTAGTTTGAAAAAACTTTTAAGAACCCATTCTAAGAATAAAAAACTTTCTTTAAAATACTTTTCTCTTGTATATCTATTAATACTTTTATCTTTTATTTTATGAATATCAATAATATTTATTATTGCTTTTTCATAAATTTTAAAAAAATTATTTTTATTTACTTTATCATAAATTAAATTATTACCTAGATCTTCCATAACAAGAATTTTTTTATCTAAATTTTTATAAAAAATTTCTGGGACTCTAATTTTTTTATTTTCAAATATTTTTGTGAATTTTAGAAAATTATTATAATTTCTTTTTTCTAAACTGCTATCCATTATAATTAATTTTCTTTTTTTTGATATTGCCCTATAATATTTTCTATTGCTTGCATCACCTTTTATTTCACTAATAGAGAATTTATTTCCTTTAAATTCTTTACTAATATATTTTTGTATTTTTACTTTTTGCATTATATTTTAACTGTCAAAGGATATTTCTTCATTTATATTTCTCTTATCAACATTTTGATCACACGATACTAGTATTAATAATGTTATAATTATTAAGCTTATTGTTTTTAATTTTTTATTCATATTAATCATAATTTCATTATACTATAGTTATATCTTATGTATTATGGATGAATATGAAGACTTCTGATTTATTTGTAAAGTGCCTTGAAAATGAAGGTATTGAGTATATTTTTGGCGTTCCTGGAGAGGAAAATGCTGATTTTTTAATGTCTCTTCACGAGTCTAAGAAGATAAAATTTATTTTGACAAGGCATGAGCAGGGAGCAGCTTTTATGGCAGAATCATATGGAAAGTTAACTGGTAAACTTTCTTGCTGTTTAAGCACACTCGGGCCGGGAGCGACTAATTTACTTACAGGCGTAGCTGATGCAAATATGGACCATTCCCCGATACTTGTCATTACAGGACAAGGTTCATCAGATAGACTTCATAAGGAGTCACATCAAATATTGGATGTGTGCAATATGTTTAAGTCTGTTACTAAGTGGACAACATCTATTAGAAATCCAAAAACAATTCCCGAGATTGTAAGAAAAGCTGTAAGACTCGCAACGTTAGAAAAACCAGGTGCTGTTCATATAGAGTTACCAGAAGATATATCAAAGTTAGATGTGAACGCTAAACCACTGAAATCCTTTCCCTACAGAAGATCAATAGCTGAAGATGATATTATATATAAAGCCTTCAAACTAATGATTGAGGCAAAGTCACCAATACTTATTGCTGGAAATGGAGCAATAAGGAAAAGATCATCACGTCAACTCAGAGACTTTTGTGAAAGGACCAATATTCCTGTTGTTACAACATTTATGGGTAAAGGAGCAGTAGACTGCAACTCTGAATATTATCTTTCAACAGTAGGTTTGGGAGCTATTGATTTTGGAGATATAGCAATTAAAGATTCTGATTTAGTTATTACACTTGGATACGACATGGTTGAATACCATCCTAAACTTTGGAACAGAAATTCAAAGTCAAAAATTATACATATAGATTTTGAAGCCGCTGAAATTGACGAACATTATATACCTCAGGTAGAAGTGGTTGGAGATCTAGCCCATTCCTTATCTGTATTAAATAAAATAATAGATAGAGAAGGAATTAAGCCATACGCTTTACAAAATGTAAAAAAATTAAGAAATGAGCTGAAAGTTGATAATGAAAAGTATAAAGATGATAAGCAAAAAGGCCTGATAAAACCCCAGAAGTTTCTTTATGATTTGAGAAATTTTTTAAGTAAGAACGATATATTAATATCTGATGTTGGGGCACACAAAATGTGGATTGCAAGACACTACCCATGTTACGAACCAAACACTTGCATAATACCAAATGGATTTTGCTCAATGGGATATGCATTACCAGCGGCAATAGCAGCGTCACTATCAAATAATAAGAAAAAAATATTCGCTATATGTGGTGATGCTGGTTTTTTAATGAATCTTCAGGAGATGGAAACAGCAAAGAGAATGAGGTCTGATTTTGTGGCAATAATTTGGGAGGATAAATCTTACGGTTTAATAAAATGGAAGCAGCAAGCAGAATTTGGAAAATCAACAGACCTTGATTTTGATAATCCTCAATGGGAGCAATTAGCTCAATCATTTAATTGGAATTACATATACGAGAATGACAGCTCAAAAATAACAAAAAGGCTAAATGAGACCGAAGGTCTTAAAGGCCCAACTTTATTCGTAATACCAATAGATTATTCAGAAAATGAAAAATTGACTGATTTTTTAGGCTCACTAGAGAAAACATATGACGGTTAGAAATATCAAAAATATCACGCCTATAAAAATAAAAGACCCAACATATGTTGATTTATACTCGCCATGGGATTTAAAAAAAATAGGGAAGGTAGAATGTATTTCTAAAAAAGAAGTAGATCAAATTCTTGATGTTTCATCAAACGCTTTTAAAAATAATAAAAAGTATTTAAGTAAGATCAAAAGATTAGAGATTTTAAAAAACTGTAGAAAGAAGCTTTTAAAAAATTCAAGAAAATTTACTAATATAATTGCACTTGAGGGCGGTAAGCCCTTAAAAGATTCAAAAATTGAAGTTGAAAGAGCAGTAAACGGTTTAGAACTGTGTGCAGAAGCTTTAAAGAAATCTCATGGAACTGAAATACCTATGAATATTAATAAAGCTTCAGTTAATAAAATAGCATTTACAAGAAAATTTCCAGTCGGGCCAGTACTAGCTATCAGTGCGTTTAACCATCCATTGAATTTAGTTATTCATCAGATAGGACCAGCTATAGCAGCTGGATGTCCAATTATTATTAAGCCTTCATTAGAAACTCCAGTTTCGTGTTATGAGTTTATAAAGTTATTATTAGAATCAGGGTTACCAAAAGAATTTTGTCAGATGATCAATATTAAAAATCACATCATTACACAAAAATTTGTTAAAGACCCAAGAATATCTTTTCTATCTTTTATCGGTAGCTCTGATGTTGGATGGAAATTAAAGACTATGATGCCACCAGGTGCAAAATGCGCAATGGAACATGGAGGTGTTGGTTCTGTAATAATAGATAAAGATGCTGACATACAAAAAATATTACCGTCTATACTAAGAGGCGCTTTCTATCATGCAGGGCAAGTGTGCGTATCAATTCAAAAAGTTATTATTCACGAAGATTTGATTGATCAATTCACAGAACTTATAAAAAAGGCAATCTTAAAAATAAAAGTTGGAGATCCAAGAAAAATAACAACAGATGTTGGGCCATTAATTAGACCTTCTGAAGTTAAAAGAATAGATAAAGTTATAAAAAAATCAATAAGCGAAGGTGCTGAATTAATATGTGGTGGGTTTGCTAAAAATGAAACAACTTATGAATGCACAGTTTTAAAAAATCCAAAAGAAAACTCTACAGTAAGCAGCCACGAAATTTTTGGTCCAGTTCTATGTCTATATAGCTTCAACACAATAGATGAAGCTATACAGAAAGCAAACCATGATAAGTTTGCATTCCAGTCATCCGTGTACACAAAAAACATTGATACAGCAATATTATGCTATGAAAATCTTGATGCTAAAAGTGTATTTATAAATGAACAAACTGCATTTAGAGTAGACTGGATGCCATTTGGTGGTATAAAGCATTCAGGGGAAGCTGTAGGTGGAATAGAATACTCATTTTCTGATTTATTATATGATAAACTTATCATAATAAATTCAAACAATATAACTTTATAATTTTTAGGAATCTATGAAATATTTAATATTAACTACAACCCTATTGCTATCTATAAATTCTTATTCTGCAACAGATGAGCCTCATCCTATAATTGATTCTAATTATATTTCAAAATATTCATATAATTTAGAGAGTATGAATATAAAAGATTTGCAAAAAACAAGAATTTCTCTTAAAAATTATCTTGATGAAGATGGTATAAAAGAAATAGATTCTAAAAAAAATTTAGAAAAAAAGCTATTAGTAGCTCTACTTGAATATGATGATGTAAGAATTCAGATAACGAATGTTATAGATGAAATTATTCAAGATTACAAAGTAAATATAGAAATAGAAAATACATTACTAAGTTTTAAAGATACTTTTATGAATATAATAAAAGATAATAGGCCGCTAGTAAAAAATTTAAGAGATTATAAAGCTTATGATTTTCGCCTAGGCTCAGCATATTTAGCTATGATGAGTGCTTTTCATGAAACCGAAGAAAGTAAAAAGTTTTATTCTAGATTAGTTAAAGATAAGAAAAATGACACTACTAGCATAGGAAAATATAATAAAGAGCTGAAATTAGCTCAAGTTAATATAAATCTAGTAAAAAAAGATATGGAAACTCTTTCAGAGATTTCTGATATTAAAGCAGTGCTTTCTAAAATTGAAAAAGAGATTTCTATAAGAGAGTAAATTATTGTATACAAAAAAAGCTAGTAATAACTAGCTTTTAATTTTATAACGTCATGATTTATTTAAGCTACCCTATCTCCGGGCTCTTTATCACTATAGTAAGCCTCCATATTTTCAAGTACTCTCATGCCCATTGCTATTCTTGTTTCAGTTGAGGCACTACCTAAATGAGGAAGCAGTACAGCATTTTCGCAATCTAAGAATCCTGGATTTAACTCCGGCTCACCTTCAAACACATCTAATCCTGCTCCAGCGATTGTTTTATTTTTTAATGCCTCTATTAAAGCGTCGTTATCAATAACATCGCCTCTAGCTGAGTTTATTAGATAAGCGCCTTTTTTCATCATGCCAATTCTTTCTTTATTCATTAGATGATAAGTACTTTCTCCGCCTGGGCAGTGAATAGAAACAAAATCTGCTTTTTCTAAAACCTCTTCAACACTTGAGCATGGTGTAGCATCATATTTTTTAATAACTTCGTCTGATGGCATATATGGATCCGAAAATATAATTTTCATTCCAAATCCAAAATGAGCTCTATCAGCTGTAGCTTGAGCTATTCTTCCAAAACCAATGCAACCCAAAGTTTTGCCTGTTACTTGTGTACCTCTTAGATGCGTTGGTCTCCATCCAGCCCATTTGCCAGCTCTTAATTCTCTTTCTCCTTCACTAGTCCTTCTTGCGGCACTTAGCAGCAAAGTCATTGCTATATCTGCTGTACAGTCTGTAAGAACTTCAGGTGTATTTGTAACAACTAAATTTTCTTTTTTTGCTGCATCAAGATCTATATGGTTAAATCCAACGCCAAAACTCGCTATTATTTTAGCTTTTTTATTTTCTACAGAAAGTACTTCTGCATTAATAGGGTCTGTAACAGTTGGGCAAACGCAATCATAATTTTGAAACGCTGCTTGAAGTTCAGGAATGCTCATAGGCACGTCCTTCTCATTAAGTGTTACATCATATTTTGATTTTAATTCTTCTTCTACTTCAGAAGGCCATTTTCTTGTAACTAATACTGTAGGTTTACTCATCTCTTTCCCCGATTAAATTTATAAATGTTTATCCATAACTTCTTTCATTGTACTTCCCATTTCAGAAGGGTTAGGAATTATATGAATTCCGGCTTCTTTAAGAAGTTCAACTTTCTCTGCTGCACTTTCACCTTTACCTGAAACAATAGCTCCAGCATGACCCATTCTTCTTCCTTTTGGAGCAGTTAGCCCGGCAATATATGCTGCAACTGGTTTTTTCATATTTCTTTGAATATATTCTGCGGCTTCTGCTTCTTGTGGTCCGCCAATTTCACCGATTATCATAACTGCTTTTGTTTTATCATCCTCATTAAATAACTCTAGAATATCTTTATGCGAGCTACCGTTTATTGGATCGCCCCCGATACCAACACTAGTTGAAATACCAATTCCTTCCGCCTTCATCTGAGAGGCTGCTTCGTAACCGAGAGTTCCAGATCTTCCAATAACACCAACTTCACCAGGCATATATATATGACCAGGCATTATTCCAATCATGGCTTCACCAGGCGTAATAGTCCCTGCGCAATTTGGTCCTGTTAAAATCATTCTTTCATCTTTTTTATATCTAAGCATATACCTTTTGACTCTTATCATGTCGTGAGCAGGTATTCCATCTGTAATTGAGACAGCATATTTAATTCCAGCATCTGCAGCTTCCATAATACCATCAGCGGCAGCGGCAGCGGGAACAAAAACTATCGTTGCTTCTGCTCCAGTTTCTTCAACAGCCTCTTTTACCGTATTAAAAACAGGTTTTCCGAGATGAGTTAAACCACCTTTTCCTGGTGTTACACCAGCCACTACATTTGTGCCATATGCAATCATTTCTTCAGCATGGAAATTACCGATTCTCCCTGTAATTCCTTGAACTAAAACTTTTGTATTTTTATTTAATAAAACTGACATTATTTACCCCTTTATTATTGTTTGGCAGCATCAACTGCTTTTTGAGCTGCATCTTTTAAAGTGTCAGCTAAAATAATTGGAAGTCCGCTATCTTTTACTATCTTAATACCTTCTTCCACATTTGTTCCAGATAGCCTAACTATTAAAGGAATTTGTAAATTTACTTTTGGAATTACTTGAACCAATCCTTCAGCTATCCAATCACATCTATTAATACCAGCATAAACATTAACAAGCATTGCTTTTACTTTTTTGTCAGCTAAAACAAGTTCAAAAGCTTTCCCAACTCTTTCTGGTGAAGCTCCGCCACCAATGTCTAAAAAGTTTGCAGGCTCTCCCCCGCAATATTTAATCATATCCATGGAGGCCATAGCTAAACCAGCACCATTTATAATACAACCAATATCGCCGTCTAAACCGACATAACTTAAATCATGTTCTTTTGCTGCAACCTCTCTTGGATCTTTTTGAGCATTATCATTTAGTGCATCAATATCTGGGTGCTTAAACATAGCATTATCATCAAAACTAATTTTTGCATCTAATGCTATTAAATCATTGTCCTTTGTTAACACTAATGGATTTATTTCTAACATATTCATATCTAAATTAGTCATTGCTTTATAGCAACCCATAAATAATTTTACGGCTTTCCCAAGAGCTTCTTTAGGCAGATTTAAGGCAAAGCTTAATTCTCTAGCTTGGAATCCTGTAAGTCCAACTACTGGGTCTATTTCTATTTTTTTGATTGAGTCAGGTTTTTCAATAGCAAGTTCTTCTATAGACATCCCACCTTCCGCAGAAGCTACTATAACAATTCTTTGTGAAGCTCTATCCATTACAAAAGCTAAGTATATCTCTCTATCAATATCACAACCGGATTCTATATATAGTCTCTCAATTATCTTACCTTCATCACCAGTTTGTATAGTTTTTAGGTGGGTACCAAAAAGTTTGTTTGATGCAATTTTAACTTCTTCTTCAGTTTTACACAGTACTATCCCGCCAGCTTTACCTCTAGCACCAGAATGAACTTGTGCTTTTACAACACATATATCTGAATCTAATTTGTTAAATGCCGCTACAGCTTCTGAAGCGTTAAGTGCAAGTTCTCCATCTAAAATTTGTACACCGTAGGATGATAATATTTTTTTTGCCTGATATTCATGTATGTCCAAAATACATTCCCCTTTTTATTATTAATTTACTTTTTTGAATTTATAGCTTTGTCAGTTTCAACAATGTTTTCTGCCATTTTTGCTGATGCAGCATCAATTAATCTACCATCTAATGATGCGGCCCCTTGACCTGCTTTTGCAGCTTCATCTAAAGCTATTAAAATTCTTTTTGCTTTATCAACTTCTGCTGGTGGAGGTGTAAATACTTCGTTTGCTAGCTCGATTTGCGAAGGGTGAATAGCCCATTTTCCTTCATACCCAAGAGCAGCAGCTCTTTTTGCAGCTAAAGTATAACTTGATGGGTCTTTAAAATCCCCAAATGGACCATCTATTGCTCTTAAACCGTATGCTCTGCATGCTACTAACATTTGTGACAAATCAGCATGCCATTGATCGCCAGGATAATCTGGATTTAAACCACCAATAACTGTTGTACGTGCCCTACAACTTGCAGCGTAGTCAGCAACACCAAAATGCATTGCTTCCAGTCTTTCATCGCGACCAGATTTAGCTATATCCATTACATTCGCCATACCTAAAGTAGTTTCAATTAAAATTTCAATACCAATACGCTTTTTAAGACCTTTAGAAGTTTCAATTTGATTGAGTAATGCTGACAACATGTAGATATCAGAGGCTGTACCAGCTTTAGGAAGTAAGATAGTATCTAAGTGTTCACCGGCTTGCTCTACCACTTCAACTACGTCACGATACATATAGTGTGTATCAATACTATTAATTCGAACAGAAATTGTCTTGCCATTACCTTGCCAATCTAAATCTTGAAGAGCTTCTATGACATTTTTTCTTGCTGTTACTTTATCATCAGGAGCTACAGCATCTTCTAAATCTAAAAAGACAAAATCAACGTCGCTGTTTAATGCTTTTTCAAACATCTTTGGATTAGATCCAGGCACAGCCAGCTCACTTCTTTGCACTCTTCTAGAAGTTTGTTCGTATATTTTATGACTCATATAATTATCCTTTTTATATTGTTATTTTTTCTTCTTTTTCTTTAAAGCTTTATTCGGATTACTTGTCCAATATTTAGCAGCTGCACCAGTTCCACTTCCTGGTGTAAATTTAATTCCAGCATCAATCATAGCCATTTCAACAGCACCAAGTGCAGCCATCATTCTTGCTTCGTTGTTATCACCAAGGTGACCAATTCTAAAAACTTTTCCAGCAACCTGTGTAAGTCCAGCGCCGAGTGAAATATTGTATGTATGGTAAGCTATGCTAATTACTTCCATAGCTTTTTTACCATCTGGGTTATTCTTTGAACCTGGTTCTAACCATATCGCACTAACTGTATCCGATTGCCATTTTGGAGATGAGGCTGCTAATTTTAAACCCCAAGCTCTGATTGCTGCTCTTACACCACTAGCCAATCTTTTATGACGAGCAAACACATTTTCCATTCCTTCTTCTAATAAAAGGTCAATAGCAACTCTCAAGCCTCTGAGAAGATTGACAGGTGGAGTATAAGGAAAGAATCCGTCTTTATTTGTATTTATATGATCTTGTATATCAAGGAAACATCTTTTGCATTTTGCTGTTTTTCGCATAGCTAATGCTTTTTTACTAAAGCATAGAATAGCTAAACCAGCTGGAAGCATAAACCCTTTTTGAGATCCACTAACCGCTATATCTATTTTCCATTTATCAAATCTAAATTCAACACTTGCAATAGAACTTACACCGTCAACCATCAAAAGAGCAGGGTGTTTAACTTGGTCCATAGCTTTTCTTAATCCTGCAATATCACTTGTGACTCCAGTCGCAGTTTCATTATGACAAACAACAACAGCTTTTATTTTCTTATCTTTGTCATTTGCTAAAGCTTTTTTAAATTTCTCTATTTCAATACCATTTCCCCATTTTGTATCAATTAACTCCACTTCTAGCCCAATTCTTTTTGCTAAGTCATACCAAAGGTGGCTAAATTGACCAAATCTTGAAGTTAGGATTTTATCGCCTGGTGAAAGTGTATTCGCTAAAGCAATTTCCCATCCTGCTGTTCCAGTAGCTGGAAAAATAAATGGAGTCCCAGTTTTTGTTAAAAATACTTTCTTTAAATCTCTTAAAATTGGTTTTACAAGCTCTGGGAAATCAGGAGCTCTGTGATCCTCCATAGGTACGTTCATAGCATTCTGTACTACTGTTGGAATATGTGTTGGTCCAGGAGCAAATAAATAATTTCTTCCAGGGAATGATAGTTTTTGGCCAGGCATAATATTTTCCTTTAAGTTGTTAAATTCGTTAAATTTTAATGAAATCTATATTTTATTAAAATGAAATAAGGCGTAAATAATGCCATAGCATTATGTGAGGCTCAACCTTTAATTATAAACATTATAGATTCTACTTAAGAAGAGATTATACCCTGAAGTTGAGCAGCTTTCATGGTATTTTCAAGCAAGCTTGCAACTGTCATTGGGCCAGTACCTCCGGGCATAGGGGTAACAGCCTTTGCTATTCCATCTACAGAATCAAAATCAACATCTCCGTGAATACCTTTTTCGTCACTACTTATACCAACATCAAGTAAAACAGCATCTTTTTTTACGTTTTTAGCATTTATAATACCTGGCACACCAATTGCTGGCACTACAATTTCGGATTCTGAAATTAATTCATCTAAATCTTTTGTTCTAGAATGAGCTAATGTGACAGTGCAATCAACTCCTTTTGACCCAAACATAATAACTTGAGGCATTCCAACTAGTCTTGATCTACCTATAACTAAAGCTTTTTTACCTACTGTCTCAAGCTTATAGTACTCTATTAATTTCATAACTCCTAGAGGTGTGCATGGTCGTAGCACATCATTTCCAACAATTAATTTACCAAGATTTTGTTCTTTAAGACCGTCAACATCTTTATTGGTAGGAATCATCTCAATGACACTATCTTCATTCAATCCTTTTGGTAAAGGCATTTGTATAAGGATGCCATTTACGGAAGAGTCATTTCCAAGCTCTGATATTTTATTTTCCAGTTCTAATTGAGAAATATCTCCTGGAAGATTTACATGTAACGACTTAATAGATGAGGCAGTAGCTTGCTTATGTTTGTTGTTTACATAAAGCTGACTTGGTTTATCATCGCCTACTAAAACGGTCGCGAGTGTAATATCCACACCTGATTCGTCAATTTTTTTCTTAATAGAAGTTTGCATTTCTTGAGCTACAAATCTCCCATCTAATATCAAAGTTCCTTTTTCTGTATATTTCATATTAATCTTTTAAATTATTTTTAGTTTAAGCTTCAGGTTGCTTATCAGGGTGAAGGTAAATGAAACTTTTACCGAGTTTACCATTGTAGTTTCCTGCAGAAATCATAAGTAAATCTTTAGTTTCTTTAGAAGCTTCAATTGCTGCTTGAGTAGCAATTATGATAGATCTCATATCTTTACCATTCATTATAATTTCCATTACTGAATTTACTCCTTCAGGCAAAGCAGCTTCAACATCAGGGTTATCTTGAAGTAAAGGGCAGAACTTCTCATATGTGCTAGCTATTGTAAAATCATAGTCACTTCCAGCTTTAGACCCACTACCTGCAATACCACCAGGAAAAGTAGTAATAACATCTGGTATTGGCAAAATAGCCTCAACACCTTTTTCAGCAGCTTCTAAAGCTGATTTTGTATTTTTACCAAAGTACCATAGGTTTCCACCCATAAGACCATCAGAGTATCCTAGCCTTCTATCCATGATAAACTCACCACCTAATATAGGTATCCACCACATTTTTCTTCCGAACCTTTCTATTCTTTTTTGGTATTTATTGCCAAAAAAAGCAACTTTTTTTCCAAGTTTAAAATAAGACTCGCTATCTTCCATAAGATTGAAGCAAGATGCAGTAGGACATGTGAGAATATTTTGGCTGATTCTTACTAAAGCAGCTTTCTCAAGTTTTTTTGGATCTTTCCAAAATTTTGGTATGTGCAGCTGTATTATTGCTCCAGGTCTGCCATCAGGAGTTGAAACACTTTCGTCGCCACCTGGCCCTACATATCTATCCAGACCAGCTTCACAATCACATAGAATACTACTTGACGCATTTCCCGTAGCAGCATTAACAGCATGATCTAGCCATTTTCTATTAATTGCAGTAATAAGTACTTCAGAGTACATACTTTTAAAAGCTTCAGCATATGTGTCGTCTATAATTGCAGTCATAATTTAACCTCTTCCTTTGCCTTCGTATACATCAGACTCTGTAACTACTTTATCCATATAAACGTCATGAGGAGCGACAAGAATTTCATCAAATAACTGAGATTCATAGCAAAGAGCTACTAATGAACATTCTGGCCTAACTTGCTCCATAGTTCTGTCGTAGTAGCCTTGACCATTCCCCATTCTTCCACCAGTTCTATCAAAACCTGTGCCAGGAACCATTATCATATCAAGCTCTTGTGGAGTAACTTCTTTTTCAGGATTTCCCCATAGTTCTTTTGGTGGTTCTAAAATATCCCATTTACCAACTACCATTTCTTCTAAACTAGACATATGCCAAAGACCAAGCTTATTTTCTCCGTTTTCATCTTCGGTGCAATAAGGGACAATAATTTTTTTTTCACCCTTTTCAACTTCTTTAATGAGATGAGGTTTAGTTCTTGTTTCCGATCTACAGTCTATATACCACATTATGACTTGAGCATTTTTATACTCAGGAAGGCTCATAAACCTTTCACAAGCACTTGCGCTTACTTCGTCTTTATTCTCTTGAGCTGCTCTTCTGTCATATGCTTCTCTTCGCATACCAGATTTTTTTTCCATTATTTTTTCTAATTCTTCTTTAGATATAGACATATTCAATTCTCCTAGCATTAAAATTTCAATTCTTAAGGTATTTATTATTCTATAGTTTTAAGTAAACAGCTATCTATTTTTTATTTGATTTTAAAAAAACCTATAGAATAATGATAATGATGCATATATAAAGGATTTAAACACCTACTTTGCAATATATCTTTTATAGTTGCTAAGTGTAAGAATTATTATCAAAAATAGTATAATGAGTGGGGAGAAAAAATGAACTATTTGCCTTTATTTATAGATACATCTGGCAAAAAATGTTTGATTATAGGTGGAGGAAAAGTTGCCAGTAGAAAGCTTATCCCAATTCTTAAATCTAAAATGAATGTAAAAATGATTTCGCCTGAAATCATTGATGATATTGAGCATATTATAAAAGATAATAAAAATTTTATTCATGAAAAGCGAAAATTTGAAGAGAATGACATAAAAGACCAATTCTTAATCGTTGCTGCAACAAACGATAAAAATACTAATGCGCTTATTGCAAAGATAGCAAAAGGTAAGAATATTTTAATTAATATGGCTGAAGATTCTATCAATGGAAACGTTTTAATACCTTCAGTAGTAGATAGAGATCCTATAAAAATAGCAATTTCATCTGGCGCAGCGTCTCCAATATTAACTCGTTTAGTTAAAACGAAATTGGAAACAGTTATACCTTTTTCATTTAGCAAATTAGCTGAAGTAATGATGGAATATAGGAGTAAAGTAAAAGATCATTTTTCAAGTATTAAAGAGCGAAGAAATTTTTGGGAGGCATTTTTAGATGGTCCGTTATCTGAAATGGTTTTATCAGGGCATATTGATAAAGCAAAAAAGGCCTTAGATAAATCTATTAAGGAAGAAAAAATCCCAGATAAAAATGGTGAAGTTTATCTTGTAGGAGCAGGCCCAGGAGATCCAGAGCTACTTAGTTTTAAAGCATTAAGATTGATGCAGAAAGCAGATGTGGTAATTTATGATAGATTAGTTTCTGAACCAATTATGAATTTAATAAGGCAGGATGCTGAGAAAATATATGTTGGAAAACAAAGAGCAGATCACGCCATGCCACAAGAAAATATAAATGAATTACTAGCTCGCTTAGCACTTGAAGGTAAGAAAGTTTTGAGACTCAAGGGAGGAGATCCTTTTATATTTGGAAGAGGCGGTGAGGAGATAGAAAGTTTAATAAATGACGACATACCTTTTCAAATTGTACCGGGAATAACTGCAGCATCAGGATGTGCGAGTTACGCTGGCATACCATTAACTCATAGAGATCATTCGCAGGCATGCATTTTTGTTACTGGACACCTAAGAGATGGCACTGTTAATTTAAATTGGAAAATGTTAGCTCACGAAAAGCAAACTTTAGTTTTTTATATGGGTATGCATGGTTCTAAAGTCATATGTGAAGAATTAATCAAACATGGGTTAAAAGAAAAAACACCAGCAGCTTTAATAGTTAAAGGAACTACAGCAGATCAAGAAGTAATAATTGGAGATTTACTTAGCATGCCGAAAATAATTAAGGAAAATAAAATTATACCACCCACATTATTAATTATTGGGGATGTGGTTAAGCTTCATAATAAATTAAAGTGGTTTGATCCATTTTCTTTTAAAGATAAAAATAATATTCACTTTTGATAATTAAGAATTTCTTCCAATTGTTTTTCTATACTCTCAGAATATCTTTTTTCTATATTATTTTTTCTATGTTCTCTTCTATTATAATTAAATTTTACTCTTTCTTTAATATCATTCTTGTCTTGGCTAATTTTAATAATTTTTATACAGTCAGTTGGACATTTGGAAATACATATTTTACATCCAGGACATTCATTAAAATTAATTCTATGAGAAAAGTTTTGTGCACCTATTATTGAATCAAAAGGACATACTTGTATACAAATTGCGCAACCTATACAATTTTTTTCGTCTATAAATGCTACTGGTCTTTGATTCATTTTACTTTCGACCCATTTTTAATTTTATTATTTGCTTCTATAACAATAATATCGCCATCAGAATCTGCTGCTAGAACCATCCCAGATGATGTCCCAAATTTCATTTTCTTTGGTTTTAAATTTTCAACCACTAATGTTTTCAAACCAATCAAGTCCTCTGAATTGTAAAATTTTTTTATACCAGCAAAAATTTCTTTATCTCCAAGAGTTCCTAGATTTACGGTTAGCTTTAAAAGTTTGTCAGCACCTTCAATATTTTCTGCGCTTACTATCTCTCCAACTCTAAGATTAACTTTAGCAAAGTCATCGTATTCAATTTCATTACTCATATTAGGCACCTTCATATCTTGTTTATTATTATTATTTTTCATTAGTCCTTCTTTTAATTTTTCGACATCTTCTTTTTGAATTCGATTTTTTAATGTTGTAAATTTTTTAATTTTTTTGTTTAGTATAGGTGATAAACTATCGTTCCATACTAAATTTTCCTCGTTTAACATATTTTCTACTTTTTCTAAGAGGTCGGGCATAACTGGCGATAATAAAATAACTAAAGTTCTAAAATAGTTTAATCCCTGTGTTGAAATTTCCTGAACTTTGTCTAAGTCGTCTAACGACCATGGTTTCTTTTCGTTTATATATTGATTAGCTGTATCAGTCATCAACATTATCTTATTAATAGCACTACTGTATTTTCTTTGATAATAGAGATTCTTTATTTCTTCAATGTTATTTAGAAAACTTAAAAATTTTTCTTTATCCTCTAATTCTTTCGATAGC
>ERZ802821.194-NODE-194-length-33122-cov-9.03448_pt1 | contig 33122 bp, 30 predicted proteins | sample MGYA00345648_ERZ802821 | MGnify/ENA primary metagenome ERZ802821 (study PRJEB30503, sample SAMEA104212357) | marine metagenome | biome: Westerlies Biome; feature: [SRF] surface water layer (ENVO:00010504) within the epipelagic zone...; material: water... | reverse complement strand
TGGAGTATTCAGACCCAGCACAACCCCGGGATAGGCGTCCTCCACCACAGCACGATCCTGACCAAAGAGCTGCTGGGGCCGGGAGAGACGAATGGTTCGGCCTGTTCGCGCGTGGCGGACGGTCATGTCCTTCTCAAACCTGCCGCTGCACACCCGCACGAAAGCCACACGATCGCGATGGCGTGGATCCATGTTGGCCTGAAGCTTGAACACGAAGCCACTGAAATCTGGGCTCAATGGATCAACAGGCCCGTCATGACCGAGTCGAGCCACTGGTTTCTGCGCCATCTCCAGAAAGGCGTTGAGGAAAGGACGCACACCGAAATTGGTCATCGCTGATCCGAAGAACACCGGCGTGAGCTCACCGGCATGCACCAGCTCGAGGTCGAGCTCCGCTCCGGCAGCGTCCAAAAGATCCATCTCCTCAACCGCCTGATCCAGGAGGTCGGACTCCACCAGATCCAGAAGTTCTGGATCATCCAGAGACAGATGACGTTCTTCTGACTGCTTGCCGCGTTCAGCACGACTGAACAACACCACCTCACGGGTCCGCCGGTCGATCACACCTCGAAACTGCTCGCCACTGCCGATTGGCCAGTTGACAGCCCAGGGCGTCAGTTCCAGTTCAGCTTCGATTTCATCGAGAAGCGCCAGAGGCTCGCGCCCTGGTCGATCCATTTTGTTGATGAAGGTAAAGATCGGGATCTGCCGCATTCGGCAGACCTCAAAAAGCTTGCGCGTCTGAGGCTCCAATCCCTTGGCCGCATCCTCAAGCATCACGGCATTGTCAGCCGCCGCCAGTGTCCGGTAGGTGTCCTCTGAAAAATCCTGGTGTCCGGGAGTATCGAGCAGGTTGATGGTGTTGCCCGTGTAGTCGAACTGCAGCACCGTTGAAGTGATCGAAATCCCCCGCTGCTTCTCCAACTCCATCCAGTCGGAGGTCACCTTGCGCTGCTCTCCCCGGGCCTTGACGGCTCCAGCCTGCTGGATGGCACCGCCGTACAAGAGCAGTTTTTCTGTGAGGGTGGTCTTGCCCGCGTCTGGATGGGAAATGATCGCAAAATTTCTGCGGCGTGCCACCGCCTCCAACAGTTCGCTGTTGTCTTGTGGACCTGATTCCGTGCTCATGCGCTGGGCTGATCGAGACCAGCCTGACAGCCCGTGATCCAGCCACTGATTTCGAGATAGCGATCCTCAAGTTCTCGAACCTGGAGGTGATCGAGTTGGGCGTCCCGCAGTTGCTCTTTCACCTCCTCGACCGTGAAAGCTGCGTGAAGAGAAGCCCGATAGTCCCTCTGAAGTAACTCCGGAGCATCAGCCGTGTAGCACTCACAGAGCTGATCCAGCTCAGCTGAACTGGACGGTCGCCTTAAGTCCCGATGCAGAACCAGACAGTGGCTACCGGCGAGGGGACGAAGGCATCCCCAGAGTTTCTGAGGATCATGTAAGTGATGCAGGAGGCTATTGCTCACAATCAAAGACGCCTGGGATGAGGGCGCATGCCAGGGGAGCGGAGCGACGACGTATTGGAGCCGATCACTGGGGATACTGTTTTGCCGGCGGCGGTCCTCCGCCTCAAGGATCATCTGTTCGGCAGCATCCACACCGACAACAGTGCAACGCGGCCAGCGCCGGGCCAGACGTTCACTGATGTTGCCGGGACCGCAACCAAGATCAATCAGGCAGTCGCCATGGGCAGGCCAACGATCAGCGTCCCGCAGCAACTGATCAAGGCGCTCCACCAGCGCCTGGTCAGTTGAAGCAAAATCCGCCGCCGCGTAAGCCTTCACCTGCTGTGGCTCATTCATGAGCTCCGGCTCAGGCGTCCGCTGGATCATCGGGTCGAGTCAGTGGACTTCAATTCCAAAGTCTGACGTGAGAAGGGAGGCGCGATGGCCGACGCGCTCAGAAACCGAAAGGATGCATCGATGAGGGTGAATGCAGCCACCGCTACCAAGACAGACACAACGCCGAGTTGAACACTGCAGGTGGTGCTGGCACACCCTTGCTGGCCCCATCGCTGGCGTTAGGGTGCCAGTAATGATCCCAAGCCCTGTGACCCTGACTCCAACCCGCAGCGTCAGCTCGGACACCAATGCAACGCTGCCTGGGAATGGCGATTTCCCAGCGACCGCCCCCGCCGCCAATCCCGTCTTTTACCGGACTTACAGCCGTCGCAGCAGCGTGGGACGGGAAAGCTGGACGCAGGTCGGCGCACGCAACCTTGGCGGACTGGAGAAGCTCGGCAGCCTCACGTCCGAGGAAATGGAGTTGATGGCTCGGATGCAAGCCGAGAAGAAAGCACTCCCATCCGGACGATGGCTTTGGATCGGTGGCACACCGTGGATCGAGCAGCAGGAAAATTTCTCCGGTGCTTACAACTGCACCTCCACCAACCTTGTGGATTGGGAAGCCTTTGGTCTGATGATGGATCTGGCGATGATGGGCTGTGGTACTGGAGCCATCATTGAGCCCCATCTGATCGAGCGTCTGCCGATGGTCAGTAACCCGATTGAGATCCTTTCGGTGTCTGACATCGGTGTCACCCCCGCTGGAGAGCGTCAAGAGCAGACCAGCCACACCATCAGCAATGACTTGGTCTCCATCAAGGTCGGAGACACCCGACGCGGCTGGGTGGACAGTTACCAACTTCTGCTGGAACTCAGCAGTGATGCTCGGTTTGCTGGCAGAACCGTCAAGGTTGAGGTTGATCTCTCTGATGTCCGCCCGGTCGGCGAAACCCTTAAGGGCTTCGGCGGGATGGCCAATCCAGTGAAGCTCAAAGATCTCTATGGGAGGGTTGCACGTCTTCTCGGCAAAGCGATCGGCCGCAAGCTCACCTCCGTGGAGTGCTGCTTGCTCATCGACGAAGCCGCCGTCACCATCGTGGCGGGCAACATCCGTCGCAGTGCTGGCATGCGCCAGTTCGCCTCTGACGACTCCAGCGCAGCCGGTGCCAAGGACAATCTCTGGCAACAGGATGACGAGGGCAACTGGCGCATCGATCCTGAACGGGATGCTCTGCGCATGGCCAATCACACTCGCGTCTATCACACGCGTCCGACTCGCGACGTGCTCCTTGAAGCTGTCACCCGCCAATTCCACAGTGGTGAGGGTGCCATTCAGTTCGCGCCTGAGGCGATCGCGCGTTCAAACGCCGATCTCCTCAACACACCGGAACTGCGCCGGGAGTTCATCGAGATCTACTGCGATCAAGGCCGGGACGAGGCCGGCCGCTGGCTCGATCTCAACCACGGGCCCATGGATGTGGCCGAACTGGAGCACCGTCTTGGCCGTTACGGCCTCAACCCCTGCGGCGAAATTCTCGGTGCCGATTTCCACTGCAACCTGGCGGAGATCCACCTCAACCAGATCGACCCCAGCGATGACGAGGGCCAACGCGATGCCTTCCGCGCGGGTGCGCTGTCAGTGGCCTGCCTGCTCAACCATCAATTTGAAGTGGAGCGCTACCGCCAGAGTCGTGCCTGGGATCCGATTGTGGGCGTGAGCTTCACCGGCCTGTTCGACTTCTTCGTGCATGCCTTCGGCACCCCCTGGCTGCAGTGGTGGGAAGCCGGACGACCCAACACCGAGGAAGGCCAGGAGTTCAAACGGCGTGAAGCGGAGTACCTGAGCCGCTGGAAAGCCACGGTGAATGAGGCCGTGTGGGAGTACTGCGACCGCCATGGCCTGCGTCGCCCCAACCGTTGCACCACCGTGCAACCCGCAGGCACCAAGAGCCTGCTCACTGGCGCGGCACCAGGCTGGCACCCCCCCAAGGCCCAGCGTTTCATCCGCCGCATCACCTTCCGCAAGAACGACCCCGTTGCCATGGCTTGCATGGACTACGGCTACACCGTTGTGCCATCGCAATCCGACAAGGACGAGCAGGGTCGACTTCTCGATGATCCATTTGATCCGCGCTGCACTGAATGGTTGGTGGAAATCCCCACGGAAGTGAGCTGGGCCAATCTTCCCGGGGCCGATGCCGTGGACATCAACGCGTTCTCGGCAATGGCGCAGTTCGACTTCTACATGCAGGTTCAGACGCATTACACCGCGCACAACACCTCGGCAACCATCGAGTTCCGCGAGCACGAGATTGAAACTCTCACCGATGCTCTTCACAAGACCATCGAAAACGGCGACGGCTACATCTCAGCAGCCCTGCTGGCCCGTTTCGACGCTAATGCCACGTTCCCGAGGCTCCCTTTTGAGCCCATTGATGCCGACACCTATGAACGCATGCAGAACGAGGTGATCCAGCGCCGCGTGAGCGCGGACTTCTTCGAAGCCCTCCAGCGTTACGACATGGGAGAGATCAGCGAGGCGGGTCCTGCAGGCTGCGATTCCGATAAATGCCTGCTGCCTCTGGCCAAGCCGAACTCCTGACCACAATGGAGGAGTCCCTCTGCAGGGACTCCTTTAAGATGGGTTTTCAACCTTCAGTGAGGGTTGTGTCAGGAGAGGTGGTCGAGTGGTTGATGGCTCTGGTCTTGAAAACCAGCGATGTGAAAGCATCCGTGGGTTCGAATCCCACCCTCTCCGTTCTTTTTCACAGTAGTTCCAACGCATGACTGTGAACCGCCTGATACTGGCCTTTGGATCCATCATTGGACTGATCGCCATCGTGGCTTGGGTCGGCGAACTGGATGTGGTGTTGTTCGAAGCCGTGCCGAACGAGCAGCCAGCAAACACTCAACAAAAAAACTGAGAATCAGAGCAAAGAGAACATATTTCTCTCGCGATTAATGACGCTTCCAACGCAAACATCCATCGAACCAATCCACCTAAAATACACCTTAAATCACATCAATTTGCATCCAATGTAGATTCATTCAAGCTCCTCCACAGTCACTACAGAACTAACTGTTAGTGATCGTCTCTAACTGCCAATTGTGATCGGCGCTTCTTTGTTTTTCCACCACACCCAGTCCCGGATGGGTGGGGTGCTGGCCAGCTGCTCGCGCGTCAGCCCAAGCCCAAGCTTTTGAGACGCACCCAATAAGACATCGAGCATTTCCTCTCCGTTGTTGCAGCGTGCTAAGGCCTCGTTCGTTTTTTTCGCTCCATCAAGAGCCTGAACCAACAGGGTGACCCGACGGGCCACAGGGAGGGAACGAGGATCCATAACCAGCGACGAAAGCCGCTCACCGTAACCACGTCCACTGACAGAAGCAGGCTCAGCGGGCAGAATCTCTAGAGATTGTTCATGGCAATGGCACCTCCGCCGCAACACCACTGGATCATCGGTGATGTGCATGGGTGCCACGAAGCCCTCGTCAGGTTGCTGTCGGTTCTGCCACGCAACGACCACTTGGTGTTCTGCGGTGATGTGATCAACCGAGGTCCAGCCATCGCCGACTGCATGAATTTGGTCTGGGAGCTGGTTTGCGAAGGACGGGCCACATGGTTGCGTGGCAACCATGAGCAGGCCTTGATCTTGGGACTTGAAAGTTCCCCCGCCATCGGCCATCCCGAACTCTTGACGATGGACACCTACCGCCAACTTGGGGACCGTCTCTCGCACCAGTGGCTGCATCGTCTTAAGCAGCTTCCTGATGTGTTTCAAGGCGATGGGTGGGTCGCCACCCACGCAGGATTTGACGACAGTGGTCGCCCCGACCTGAACATCCGTGAACCCTTTTGGGAGCATTACAACGGGCGCTACGGAAAGGTTGTGGTGGGGCACACCCCGCGTCCGACTGTTGAGTTTCAAGGCCAGATCGTGATGATTGACACCGGCGCGGTCTACGGAGGCCTGTTAACCGCCTATTGCCCTGAAACCGAATCGGTAGTTCAGGTGCATGGACCCAGAGCCGTGTCTGTGAGTCCAGCTCACCAACAGGAACTGGCCACAGGGCTGCCTTGCTGAGGATCTACCGCAGCAACAGAGCGGAGCTTCTGGCTCAGCTCCTCGCCCAGGATCTCAATCTCAACCCTCCCAACCCGTTTGAACAGGTCGAGGTGGTGGTCAATACCTGGCCTACCAGCCGTTGGCTGGGGGAACGACTGGCCAGCATCAACGGAATCAGCGCTCTTGTGCGCTTCCCTTTCCCCGGGAGCCGCCTGCGCCAACTGGTGCAAGCGGTGCTGAGCACGGAGCCCCCCATTGATGATCCCTGGCGAGCCGAACGGTTGGTCTGGACGGTGCTCGCTGTGCTGCCGCAACTGATGCAGCGCAAGGAGGCTGAACCGCTCAGGCAGTGGTGGAACAGTCACCGCACAGCATCCGAGACTCTGACGCGGGAGCAGTGGTTGCTCGCCCGCCAACTGGCGGATGCGGTGGACGATTACGCGCTTTACAGACCTCAGGAACTGGCTAACTGGCTGGCTGGAGATGACGGGGGGAACCTCCCGGGCGTGCTGCGCTGGCAGCCCCTTCTCGTGCGTGCGCTCGCTGACCGGCTTCCGAGCGATCCCTTCGGCTTACAGGTTCAACGGGCCGTTGATCACCTCCGCTTGGGGCAAGCACCGGCCACAACGCTGCCGAGGCGCCTGAGGCTGTTCGGTCTCAGCAACCTCGCCCCGGTGCAGATTGATTTGCTTCAGGCGCTGGCCGGAGTGATGCAGGTGGAGCTTTATTTGCTCACACCATGCCCGGATCTATGGGAGCGATCAGCGCGAAGACGGCGCCGACTGGGCGAGAACTGGACCGCATCCCCAGATGGAACCTGGCTGATCGAGGCCCCGAAACTGGAAGCCATCCTCGGTCGCATGGGAGGGGAATTCCAGCTGCTGCTGGAGGGCAGTGGTGACTGCCTGCTCAGCAGCACGGACCAGGCTGATCTGTTTGCCGACCCGGTGGCGATGGCAGCCTCCGAAGGCCGGCAGGCGTCGTTGCTGGAGCAACTACAACGACAGCTCGCAAGCCCCGAGCACGCTTCGTTACAGCTCAAGCGTTCGGATCAATCCCTGCTGTTCATGGGCTGCGCAGGCCCCTGGAGGGAGGTGCAGCTGGTGCGGGATCGCATTCTTCGCTGGATGGCCGACGATCCCACGCTTCAACCACGGGACATCCTCGTGATGACGCCTGATGTTGAGCGTTATGCCCCGCTGCTGGCCTCAGTGCTCTCTGACCAGGACGCCACCGGAGTGGATCTGCCCTGGCGCCTCACCGACCGCAGTCAGCAAAACAGCCCTGGATTGCAGCAGGCCTTCATGACCCTGCTTCAGCTCAGTGCGGAGCGTCTCACCGCCACAGGACTGGAAGCACTGATGAGCAATCCGGCCTTTCTCAGTCTTCAGGGTCTCGTAGCCCAGGAGGCGATGGACATCACCGCGGCTTTGCAACGCAGCGGCTTCCGTTGGGGGCTCGATCGTGAGGAACGCCATGGCGATGACACCCACAGCCTGCGCTGGTGTCTTGATCGCTGGCTCATCGGCCTGATCCTCCCCGATGAGCCTGGCCTAGCACTTGGCACCTGTGCTCCCGCCCTCCCAGATCTGAGCCTTCAGCAGCTCGAGCGCTGGTGGCCGCTCTTGGATCAGGTTGCACGATGGATCGCTCAGTTGCGCCAAAGCGGAAGCTGCTCGGCGTGGGTGGAACGCTTGCGGCGGCTGCTCTCCGATCTCTTCGGCGACGGTGGTGCCTGGGACTGGGAACTGCAAGCAATCCAGCAATGCCTGGACTGCTGGGTGCTACAGGCTGGCCACTGCGAACTCAACCTGGAAACCACTGTGGTGATCTCGGTTCTCGAGGAAGCACTTTCGGCCGACAGTGGCCGCTTCGGGCACCGCAGCGGTGCCATGACCGTGAGCGCCCTCGAACCAATGCGTGCCATTCCCCATCGGGTCATCGTGCTCATGGGGCTGGATGCCGCCTCCTTTCCTCGTACACGGGAACGCCCGGGATTTCATCTGCTGGAGCGGCAGCGGAGGCTTGGGGATCCAAGCAGTACGGATCAGGATCGCTACGTGCTACTCGAGGCGCTGCTCTCCTCCCGTCAGCACCTGTTGATCAGCTGGAGCAGCCGTGATGAACGACGCGGAGACACGCTGCCACCCTGTCCGCCCGTGCAGCAGTGGCTCAGCCTGCTGCGACAGGAGCTCAGCGAGGAGGCGATGGCTCAGGTGTTGATCGAACCACCGGCCAACCCTCTGGACGCAGCCAACTTCATCCCTGCCAAAACTGACGCGTTGAGCTGTGATCGTCGCCTGCTTCAGGCCAGGCAGTGCCTCGATGATCCGCAACGCCCGGCCCCAGGCCATGCCCCCCTCGGTCTCGCCCTGCCCATTCACTGGACCCTGGAAGCGAAACCCGCGGCAGCGCAGGCCAACACTCTGAACAGCGACCAAGTGGAACAGCTGGAACGCTGGCTGCAAGCTCCCCAACGGGCCTGGCTCCGGCAGCGGGGCATCGAAGCTGGGGAGTGGTGTGATGCCGTTGAAGATCGATCACCGCTGGCCCTACCCGAACGCGCCCTTCGCGCCTTGATGACAGAGCGCCTGCATGATGAACTCGATGGGCTCACGAGAGACCCTGAGGCCCGGTGGGACACCTCCAAGTCCGGAGACTGGTTGCAATGGAGCTGCGGCCGAGGGCTGCTACCGCCCGGGGCTGGGGCGGCGCTGGACGACAGCCGCCTGGAACAGCGCTGGCAAAACCTACAAACCGCCCTGTTCAGCCTCGGAACCCTGCAGCAGCCTCCGCGATGGGAGAAGCTCGCGATTCCGCCACTGCCAGTGGCGGGGGAGACCGCTGTGATGATCAGCACCTCCAAGCTTCAGGCCCGCACCGTGCTGGAGAGCTGGTTCAAACACCTTCTCAACCAGCGGGAGGGCCGAGGCTCTCCGACCGTGGTGATTTGCCGCGGTGATAGCAGCAGCAAAGCCGAGACGTTCTCCGTCGCCATGCGCTGGATGCCGATGGAGCCGCAGCAGGCTGATGGATTGCTCAGCGACCTGTTTGCACTGGCTGATGAGGGGCTCCGGATCTGCTGGCCGATCCCCCCGGAAAGCGGACTGGCCAGGGCGATCACCCTGGCCAAAGGGAGAGACGTTGCCGACCGCGCCTTCAGCACCTGCTGGCATGGCGGGATCAAGCGTTGGGCCGAACGGGATCGAGGTGATCTCCAGGCCTGTTTCGGTGACGATTGTGATGCGGACTATCTCCTCAACAGCCCCGGGTTCGACAGCGCCTTCGACAGCCTGTATGCCCCGCTTCTCGAGGCCAGAAGCCAATGACAGGTCAAGGGGAAGCCCGCACCATCCGCTTCGAGCCGAACCGCTACCCGCTCACCCCGGGGCTGAGATTGCTGGAGGCCAGCGCAGGCACCGGCAAAACCTTTGCCTTGGCCCATCTGGTGATGCGGCTTGTGGTGGAAAGAGAGCTCAAGCTCGATGCACTTCTTGTGGTGACGTTCACAGAAGCAGCGGCCGATGAACTGCGTGACCGCATCGGCAAGCGACTCGACGGAGCGCTTCAAGGGCTCCTGCGTCTTGAACAGGGAGACGATGGCGGGGCAACGGCAAGCGATGCGGTTCTCCAGGAGTGGCTGGAGGAGCACGGCCGCGATCGAGCAGGGCGCAGAAACAAGGCCAGCCTGCTTCTTGAAGCTCTCGAAGCGCTTGAGCGAGCCGATATCACCACCATTCATGGCTTCTGCCGGCGCACCTTGCGCCGGCAAGCCCTGGAAAGTGGCAGGAGCCTGGATCTCTCGCTCGACGATGACCCTCAGACCCTGGTGGAAGAGGTGGCCCATGACCTCTGGCGCGAACAGATTCTCTCGCTTGACCCCGGGGATGTCGCCGGGCTCCTGCAGACAGGGCTGCGAGAAGACACCCTGACGGCTGAACTCTTGCGTCTTGATGGCGATTGCGGTGTGCGCATCGCCGAAGACGCCGAGACCATCAATCCTGAGGACGCTCTACGGGATATTTTTCCCCTCTGGCTCAAGCAGCGATGGCTGCACTTCCACGAGCTCTGGAGCAGCGAAGGCGTTGAACTGGAGCAGTGCCTTCGCGATTGCGCCCAGGAATGGCACAGCCTCGGCTGCAAGGACACGAAGCCCTACAGCCGCAAACCCACGAAGAATCGCGCCGCCCTGCTGAGCAGCTGGATTGAAACGCGCAATGACACGCAATCGTTACCAATTCGTTACGAAACCGTACGCGACCAGGCCATTCTTGGCACTTTTTTCCACCCAGGCGTCTTCTCCAAAACAGCCCGCAAATGCGGCGAAACCTCACCAAGCCTGCCTCGACCAGAGCTGATGCAAGCCATCGCTGCGCTCTGGGATGGACCTGGGGAGCAGACCTGGCGCTATTTGCTCATGCGCGGACTGCGCGAGATCGATCAACGACGCCAACGTCGTGGAGTGGTGGGTTTCTCAGGCCTGCTGGATGCACTGAACCCCACGGATCCATCCAGGTCTCAACCATGGATTACAGCCCTGCGGGCCCGCTACAAGGTTGCGTTGATCGATGAATTTCAAGACACCGATCCCCAGCAGTGGACACTCCTGCGCCAGACCTTTGCCTCCCGCGAGCATCTCCTGCTGATGGTGGGGGACCCCAAACAGGCGATCTATCGCTTTCGCGGCGGTGATCTCAACACCTACAAGAGCGCACGCGCTCAGGTCGATCGCATCGACGATCTGCTCGACAACCGGCGCACCACACCTGCGCTGATGGAGGCCATGAATCGCTTGATGTCTCCAGGACTCAAACACTCCGAACTCGCCGTACCAGCGGTATCGGCGAAGGCCAGCTGCACCCCTCTGTCACTGCCGGCAGGCGAGGCACCGTTGCAGATCCTCGCGTTCAATCCCGAGGATGCCGGCGGCAGCAGGAGCCGAACCGATCTGGAAGCAAGCATCCCCTGCTTCGCTGCGGATCTGCTGCTTCAGATCCTCAGCAACGACACCTCCCTCACGCCTGCAGACCTCTGCATTCTTGTCAGTCGCCACCGGCAGGCTGAAGCAATCCGTGACCAGCTCTCAAGGGTGGGCCTGCCCAGCCGCCTGATCAGCCCCGGGGATGTGCTCAGCAGCCGTGGAGCCGTTGAATTGCAATGGTTTCTTGATGGTCTGGCCCGCCCGGCGGACAATGAACGACTGCGCCGACTGGCGACAGGAGCCCTGATGCAATGGCCTGCCGACACCCTTGAAGCATGCGATCGAAACGGGCAACTCGACCAGTTCGCCGCCAAACTCCAGGCCCTCGCCGATGCCTTGCCTCGGCTTGGAGTGATGGGCTGCCTGGCCCAGCTCCTGGAAGGGGAAACCCTGGCCGACCTGTCGACACGCGGACGTCTCTTGGGAGATCTGCAGCAATGCGCACGCCTGGTGCAGGACTCCATGCACCGACAAGGACTCAATGCTGCAGGCGGAGCCGACTGGCTGCGCCGGCAACGCCTGCATCCACCGGATAAAGTGCCGGAACAGCGTCAGCCCTACAGCGATCTAGTGGCCAGCGCAGTGGCCGTGGTCACGGTGCACCGCAGCAAGGGTCTGCAATATCCAGTTGTGATCTGTCCCTACCTCTGGGAGGCGCCATCCCCTGGGAAAGGGCCGCTGTGGCGTCTTCCCGCAGGTGATCGCTCAGGGAGCTGGAGGGTGGCCCTGAATCCGCACTGGGGCAGCGGGCACGCAGCCGCCTGCGCCGATGCCCTGGATTGCATGGCGGAGGCCGAACGCTTGGCCTACGTGGCAGTCACCCGCGCTGAACGCCATTTGGTGCTCTTCAGTGCCGGTGAAGCCAACCCCAGCGGCAATCCTCTGGATCCCTGGCTGGATGCACTTGCTGACGAGGACGATCCGCGAATCAGCCTGCATCACCCGCGATCCATCCCTCCAGACCTGCGCTGGAGTCCATCCAGACAACCCCAGTCGCTTCAGTGCGGACCGGTACCGAAGGAAGCCCTGGATCGCTCCTGGGGACGCAGCAGCTACTCAGCATGGATTGCTAGTGCCTCCAGCCCACACCAAAGCAATCGCAACAACCCCCACGAACTCGAAGAAGGCCGGGATGTGGATGCCGGAACCGAAGCGCCATCCACAAGCGCACGAGACCTGGGGCCAGACGAGGTGCCAAACGTCCAGCCAAGCGGCGAGCCACTGCCGCGCACCGGCTCTCTCGGTACGTTTCCGCGTGGAGCGACAGCAGGCGATTGCCTGCACCGGATCCTGGAGCAGATTCCCTTCGATCAGCCGATCGATCAGCCCAGCAACCATGAGCTCGTCGAGCGCGAGCTGAGTCGTTCCGGCCTGGATCTCACGTTGAAAGAGGACGTTCTCAAGGCCGTCAACACGGTGCTCCGCTCACCCCTCGGCGGCCCCCTCGACAGTCTGCGCCTGGCTGATCTCCACAGCGGTCGGCGCCTGCATGAACTCAGCTTCGATCTTCCAGTGGCCCATACGGGCAGAGCTGTGCGGGCATCGGCTCTCGCCAGTGCCTTCCGCCGCGACCCCCACAAGCGGTTCGGTCCGGACTATGCCGCTCGACTGGAGACCCTGGACATTCACAGCCGGGGCTTCCTCACAGGCTCAATCGATCTGGTGTTCACCGATGGTGATGATCTCGCCACCGCCCGCTGGTGGGTCGCCGACTGGAAGAGCAACTGGATCGGCGAACGGGACGGCGGAGGACAGCCCCTTTATTGCGGCCCACGGCACTACACCCAATCCGCGATGGAGGAGCAGATGCTCCAGCACCACTACCCCCTCCAAGCCCATCTTTACCTGGTGGCCCTGCATCGCTTCCTGCGGTGGCGCCTGGTCGACTACTCCCCGGATCGCCATCTCGGCGGCTATGCCTACGTCTTTCTTCGCGGTGTCAGCGAGCGGGGGGGGAGCGGCGTGATCCTCGAACCGGCACCGTTGCAGCGGCTGGAACGTCTGAATCAGCTGCTCCAAGGAACCCAGCCATGAACCGCAGCGAAGGCGCACAACTCAGCCAGCAACTCGCCAACGGAGTCATGGCCATGCTGCGCCGCCGCCGTCCGCCCGTGGCAAGCCTGTCAGCAACGGATGAACAGGCGCTCGAGGATCTCGTACAGGCACTCACGGCAGCTCTCAGCGTGGGCGAAACAAGCCTGAGCATCGAGGAAGGGCAGCGCGAGCTCCTCGAGCGCAGCGGATGGCTGACTGATCCGCCCCAGTTGATGGTTCTCGATGGCGATCAATTGCACTGGAAGCGATGGCATCAAGCCATGCAGTGCCTGGAGAAGGAACTCATCGATCGCAGTCACACCCTGCCCAGCGGGGGCCAAGCCAACGCCGTGAATCCGCCAGAGCTCGGGACGCTCAATGCGGAGCAGCGGGCCGCTGTCCAAGCCATCACACGCCATCGCCTGGTGATGGTGAGCGGCGGCCCGGGGACGGGGAAAACCAGCACCGTGCAGGCGATGCTGCTCCAAGCAATGGCTGAACGCGAGGCCTTGCGTATCCATCTGGCGGCTCCCACCGGCAAGGCGGCCCGACGCCTGGAGGAAGCGCTTCAGAGCGACCCGCAAACCAAGGGCCTGCCCTGCACCACCCTGCACCGCCTCTTGGAAGCGCGCCCAGGAGGCTTCGGCCGTAACAGCCGGCACCCACTGAATCTTGATGTGCTCGTGGTTGATGAAGCATCCATGGTGGATCTCAACCTGGCTCAGGCACTGCTGGCGGCCCTACCTCAAGAGGCACAGCTGGTGCTTGTGGGAGACGCCAACCAACTGCCGCCCATCGGCGTTGGAGCGGTCTGGCAACACCTCCAGCACCCAGAACGCCGGCACCGTTTCGGTGATGCCGCCATCTGCCTCAACCGGATTTACCGCAACAGAGGAGAGCTGGCACGGCTGGGGAGTCTGCTGCGCAACGCGGGGGAAGAGGCTTTCTGGGACGCGTGCAACGGGCTGGACGAGCAGGCAAATGTCGCCCTCCAGATTTGCCATGACCGTCGGATCCCCGACACCGTGATTCAAGTCTTGCGAAACCGTCTGGCGGAACTCGGCCGCTCAACGGCCCAGTTATCCACCGACTCAGAGGGCCATCCCAACCCGACAACCAGCGCAGGACTGCTCAGTCGGCTCGACGATCTCATCGTTCTTTGTCCTCGCCGCCGGGGACCCTGGGGTGTTGATTCCCTGCATCGCGATCTGGTCCAAGGAGATGATCCTTCGGGATGGCCTGAAGGTCTGCCGGTGCTGTGCAGCGAAAATCAGATGGATCTCGGACTCGCCAATGGCGACTTGGGTCTCGCGGTCGGCAAGGGTGCGTCGCGACGGTTTTTGTTCCGCTGCAACGACGGCAATGCAGGCAGCCAGTTCCGACTGATTCATCCTGCGCGCATCCGCCAGCTGGAGCCAGCGCTGGCCCTCACCATCCATAAGGCGCAGGGGAGTGAGGTCACCAATGTGATTCTGCTGTGGCCTCCGCAAGACGCGTTGGATTCTTCAGCCCTTCTCTACACAGCGATGACTCGGGCACGCCAACAGCTGAAGCTGTACCGACTGGCGCATGCCGTCAATGACGGCATGCTGTGAGAGAAGCAGTGACGGTTCAAAGCGTGTCAACACGGGTGGAACGCCCCTGGGGTTGGTATGAAGACCTGCTTTCAGGTCCTGGCTACAAACTCAAGCGACTGCTGGTGCGCCATGGCTGCAGACTGAGCTTGCAGCGCCATCGCCATCGCAGCGAGAATTGGACCGTGGTGGCTGGAACAGGACAGCTGCTCTGCGATGGTCACCTAGTGAAAGCCAAGGCAGGGACCACGTTCCATATCCCCTGCGGCTCGATTCACCGCGCCAGTGGTGGGCCGGGCGATCTCCTGATCATCGAGGTACAACACGGAGGCACGCTCGAGGAAAGTGATATCGAACGCCTCGAAGATGACTTTGGCCGGGTGATAAATTAAAAATTCACCTTTGAACAGACGGCAAGCAATACTGCGCGGCATTTGCCGATGGGACGTTGCAAGCCTGATTTGAAGGATCAATCAGGCTGAGCGCCGTCTTCACCATGACCCAGACACCCCCGCAGGCCGCAGTGCCTTGCGCCGTGGATCTCACTGTTTCCGAGCAGTCTTCGGAAACACTCCCCAACGAGGAGTTGTTCACCACCGTGATCGCTCCCTGCAACGACGCAGAACCCGCAGAGTCCATCGCAGAAGAGTCGACCAAAGAAGAGTCTGGATTCGCCGGGTTTGGCTTCAGCGAAGCGTTGCTGAGAACTCTGGAGGAGAAGGGATACAAGGAGCCTTCCCCGATTCAGAAAGCAGCCTTTCCCGAGCTGATGCTCGGTCGTGACCTTGTTGGTCAGGCCCAGACCGGAACAGGCAAAACAGCAGCTTTCGCCCTTCCTCTTCTCGAGCGTCTTGAAGGACGCAGCAGCAAGCCCCGGGTGCTGGTGCTGGCCCCAACCCGGGAACTGGCCATGCAGGTGGCTGACTCGTTCAAGGCTTACGCCGCCGGTCATCCCCATCTGAACGTGCTGGCGATTTACGGGGGATCGGATTTCCGCTCCCAAATCCATACCCTCAAACGAGGGGTCGATGTGGTGGTGGGCACCCCAGGGAGGGTGATGGATCACATGCGGCAAGGCACCCTCGACACCACAGGGCTTCGCAGCCTGGTGCTCGATGAAGCCGATGAAATGCTTCGGATGGGCTTCATTGATGACGTGGAGTGGATTCTTGACCAGCTCCCTGAGGAGAGACAGGTGGTGCTCTTCTCGGCAACGATGCCGAATGAAATTCGTCGCCTCTCGAAGCGTTATCTGCAGGAACCCGCTGAAATCACGATCAAAACCAAGGATCGAGAGGCGAAACGCATCCGCCAGCGGTCGATCACGATGCAGAACTCACACAAGATCGAAGCTCTCAATCGTGTACTCGAGGCCGTCACTGGCGAGGGCGTGATCATTTTTGCCCGGACCAAGGCAATCACCCTGACGGTGGCTGAGTCTCTGCAAGCGGCGGGTCACGATGTCGCAGTCCTCAATGGAGACGTTCCGCAGAACCAGAGAGAGCGCACCGTTGATCGGCTGCGAAAGGGGACTGTCAATATCCTCGTGGCCACCGATGTTGCAGCACGCGGCCTTGATGTGGACCGCATCGGCCTTGTCATCAATTACGACATGCCGTTCGACAGCGAGGCCTATGTGCACCGCATCGGCCGCACGGGTCGAGCAGGTCGAACGGGCGAAGCCATCCTGTTCGTCACACCGCGTGAACGGCGCTTTGTAGGCAACCTCGAACGGGCTGTGAACCAGTCGATCGAGCCGATGGACATTCCCAGCAACGCGGAAATCAATCAAAGTCGTTTGGATCGACTTAGAAATCGCCTGAGTGAGGCTGCTGTCTGCGAGGCCGATGACGAGACTCCCCTCCTGCAGGAGCTCATTCAGCGCGTGGCCCAGGAGCATGAGCTCTCAGCAGATCAACTGGCCCTGGCTGCGTTGAGACTCGTGGTTGGCGATCAACCGCTGCTGGTGAGTGGTGATGAGAGCTGGCTTCAGGCGCCTGTACGCACCGAGCGCCGCGATGATCGGCGGGGGGATCGAGGGCGGGATCGCCGTCGCCCCGAGCGTGATGCCCGCCCTCCCGAAGACAACATGACGCGCTACCGAGTGGAAGTTGGCCATCGCGACCGAGTCAAGCCGGGCAATCTTGTGGGAGCAATCGCCAACGAATCTGGTCTTCAGGGACGGATGATCGGTCGGATTCAGATCTTTGAATCCCACAGCCTGGTAGACCTGCCGAAGGGTATGCCTGACGATGTTTTCGATTCGCTGCAACGCCTTAAGGTGCTGAATCGGGAATTGCAGATCACGAAAGCTTCATGACCCTGACGACTGCCGGTTTCTCTGCGATCACTCTTGCGCTGAGCTTGGTGGTCGCACCGGTCTTGCCCGTGCTTGCATCAGAAGATCAAAACATGATTCATCGTCTGTGCATGGCTGGCTTCAACGGTGCCATGGCCAGCGCCGGCAAGACACCTCCTGCGGGAATGGGCGAATACACCTGCACGTGTTTTCTCGATGAGGTGAATGCAGGAGTGTCAATCCAATCCGCTCAGGACAATTGCAAGCAGAAAGCAGCTGACCGCTACAAGCTCTAAAAGCTTGTCAATGGAGTGATTTCGAGGCTTGCGCAGGGCTGGCGCAGTGCTGTGGCTTCGATCAAATAAATCAATTCGATCTGAACATCCGGCTGCGCGCCCAACAACAGCGTTTGCAGCAATTCAAGTTGATCGGATGCATCGAGTTCTCCCTCGGCCGTCCATCCGAGACAACGAAGGCTGAGTGCAGTCATCAACTTCTCCGTCAGGGTCTCCTGACAATGCCCTGACCTGAAGGAAATTCGCCCTCCCCTTCCAATTGTCTTCTGATTGTCGTGACGTTGCTACAGGCCAGGCTGTAGCTTGGGAATGCATCAGATTCAGCGTTCGGCTCTGAACGGCTCGCTCCCCCAGGCTTCAGCTTTCCGGCTTCAGCATCAAGGACTTTCCAATTCGGACCACGGCTTCACTGATCAAATGTCCATCGGTCCCAACAGGAAATGACCATCTACATCGGCAACCTCTCCTTTCAGGCCGAGCAGGAAGATCTGCTCGATCTGTTCAGCCAATACGGCGAGGTGAAGAGTGCCAGCCTTCCTCTTGATCGCGAAACCGGCCGCAAGCGCGGTTTCGGATTCGTGGAAATGAATAGCGATCAAGACGAACAGAAGGCCATTGACGACCTTCAGAACGTCGAATGGATGGGTCGCATGATCCGTGTCAACAAGGCAACTCCTCGTGAGCGCACTGGTGGTGGCGGCGGCGGCGGCGGCCGTGGCGGTTACGGCGGTGGTGGCGGCCGCGGAGGAGAAGGCGGCGGATACGACGGTGGTGGAAACCGCTGGTAACCGTTGCCGGAGCCGGCTCAAAAGGCCGGCTCCTCCTCCGTCAAGAACTCAAGTCGCTGGTCAAGGCTGATGGCACGCTTCATCAACCTCCCACTGACATCAATAGGTTGACCTGCATCAGCGCAAAGTGAAGGAACAGCTCCCCTCAGATCTTGGCGATGTTTCTTTGCCAGATAGCGATTGAATCGGGTGTTGTCGCGGGAACGGGCCATAGGTCCTCCTCGTTCTTCTTCAGGTCTACAGCGCCCTTGCTCTTGTGGATGTTCAGGTGCAACACAACGCTTGAATACAAGGACTGCAGATTCCGCGGATGCCGTCCTCTGTTGCTCCAGCACGAAGTCCGGCCGCACTCAGCCGTCTGATTCTCCACTTGAGGCCTTATCGGCGGAGAGTCTGGGTGGCGGCAAGCTGTTCAGTGATCAACAAGATCTTTGATCTCGCTCCGCCAGTGCTGATCGGCCTTGCGGTGGATGTTGTGGTCCAGCAGGACACGTCCTGGCTGGCGAAACTCGGTGCCACAACGGTGCCAACCCAGCTCACGGTGCTGGCTGGGATGTCCTTCATCGTCTGGACAGCTGAATCGCTCTTTGAGTACTTATATGGAGTGCTCTGGCGAAATCTTGCCCAATCCACGCAGCACAGTCTTCGGCTTGAGGCCTACGACCATCTCCAGAAATTGGAGATGGATTTTTTTGAGCGCGACAGCAGCGGCCGGCTGCTGACCGTTCTCAATGACGACATCAACCAGCTCGAGCGCTTTCTCGATCACGGTGCCAACGAAATCCTGCATCTGATCACAACCGTTTTGCTGGTAGGAGGCGCCATGACCGTTGTGGCTCCAGGGGTGGCGCTCTTCAGCTTTCTGCCCATTCCAGTGATTCTCTGGGGATCCCTGCGTTTTCAACGCCAGCTGGCTCCGCGGTACCGGGAGGTTCGTGAACGGGCCGGTAACCTGGCAGCCCGGCTTAGCAACAACCTAGGGGGAATGCTCACCATCAAGAGCTTCGCCAACGAGGCCTGGGAGCTGGAGCAACTGCGGGAGGAGAGCAATGCTTACCGGCACTGCAACCGAAGCGCCATTCGCATCTCGGCTGCCTTCATCCCCCTCATTCGCTTTGCGATCTTGTTCGCGTTCCTGGCAATCCTCCTGATCGGAGGTCTCCAGGCGTGGCAAGGCGTGATCGCTGTTGGCACCTACAGCTTTCTGGTATTCATCACCCAGCGATTGCTTTGGCCTCTCACCACGCTCGGCCGCACGCTTGATGATTACCAGCGGTCCATGGCCTCCACCCACCGGGTACTGGATCTGATCGACACACCGATCCGGATCGCTGGAGGCAACCGGACGCTGGATCAAGCCCGCATCCGGGGCGAAGTGCGTTATCAGGCCGTGAACTTCTCGTACCGGGACCGGCCACCTCTCCTGAATCACTTCGATCTGACCATCAAGGCAGGAAGCACCCTGGGGATTGTCGGCGCGACCGGATCAGGGAAAAGCTCTCTCGTGAAACTTCTGCTGCGTCTGTATCCCCTGAGCGGAGGCCAGATCCTTCTCGATGACATCCCGATCGATCAATTGCAACTGGGTGACCTGCGGCGAGCGATCGCTCTCGTCAGCCAGGACATCTACTTGTTTCATGGCACCGTGAGGGACAACATCGCCTATGCGGCTCCGGAGGCCACCGAATCGGCGGTGCGTGAATCGGCCCGACAGGCCGAAGCGCTCGACTTCATCGACGCCCTCCCGGATGGATTTGACACGGTAGTGGGCGAACGAGGCCAGAGGCTCTCGGGTGGTCAGCGTCAGCGCATCGCCCTCGCACGGGCCATCCTGAAAGATGCGCCGATCCTGGTGCTCGATGAGGCCACAGCCGCCGTTGACAACGACACTGAAGCGGCGATCCAGCGATCCCTGATGCACATCACCGCCAACCGCACCACACTGGTGATTGCCCATCGCCTCAGCACGGTGCGTCATGCCGATCGAATCGTCGTCATGGATCAGGGACGCATCGTTGAAGACGGAACCCATGATCAACTTCTGCATCAGCCAGGTGCCTACGCGGACCTTTGGCGCGTGCAAGCCGGTCTCCGAAGCGACGAAGCTCTGGTCCTCTAATCGCAGGAGCTGATGTCAGCTTCAATACATCACATGATGGAGCATCCGCTGGGCATTTTCGCCCTGCTGGTGGCCATCGCCGTGCTGGTGCCACCCCTCACCAGACGCCTGCGACTGCCAGACCTCGTGGGCCTTTTGGCAGCAGGCGTTTTGGTGGGTCCCCATTGCCTGCAATGGCTTGATGCCCAGGGAGAAACCATCACCCTGCTCTCCGACATCGGCGCGATCTACCTGCTGTTCACCGTCGGGCTGGAGATCGATCTCGAGGAATTCAACCGCGTCAAAAACCGCTCGGTGGGATTCGGTTTGTTGGTGTTTGCCTTCGGCGTCGCCACAGGGGTCGGTATCGGCCAGCTTTTTGGTTTCTCCCTGGTCCCCAGCCTGCTCCTCGGGGCTCTGATGGCAACGCACACCCCCCTTGGCTACCCGATCGTGCGCAGCTATGGAGCCCAGCGTGATGAGTCGGTAATCGTCAGCGTTGGCAGCACAATCCTCACGGATATCGCCGCGTTGCTCCTGCTCGCTGTCGCCCTGGGTCTTGGTCGCGGAAACCTCACAGCAGCGGGGATGACAGGGTTGTTCGCCAGCATCGCGCTTTTCTCTCTGGGGGTGGTCTGGGCGATCCGATGGCTCGGACGACGTCTCTGGATGCGAAGCATCACCGATGAAAACCGAGTTTTTCTCACAGTGTTGCTTGCTCTGTTCATCGCCTCACTTGGCGCTGAACTCGCAGGTGTCGAAAAAATTGTGGGCGCTTTTCTCGCCGGACTGGCCGTTAATTCCGTGTTGCCGGAAGGGAGAGTGAAGGAGCAGGTGATCTTCGTCGGTGGGGCACTCTTCATTCCCATCTTCTTCATCCACCTTGGGCTGCTGCTCAATCTCAGTGACCTCGCCGCGAGCGTGAACACGCTCGACTTCACCGCGTTGATGCTGATTGGGGCTCTTGGCTGCAAGGCCCTGGCCGCAATGATCGCCGGCCGCTGGTTCCGGTACAGCAACAATCAGATCTTGCTGATGTGGTCCCTGGCGATGCCAAAGGTGGCCGCCACCCTGGCCACAGCCTTCGTGGGATTTCAAGCCGGACTGCTTGATGCCACGGTGCTGAACAGTGTGCTCGCCGTGATGGTGGTGACGGCGACCCTTGGCCCGACCCTGACCACCCGCTCCGTTGTGGCGCTGATGGAACCAGATGAGAGCAGCTCCAAGCCGATCCTTAGCGGCTCAGCAAGGAATGAAACCGCCAACACGCGCATCCGAGCCGTGGTCCGAAGGCCACTGAACGTGGTTGTGCCCATCTCGAATCCAGACACAGAGAGGCGCCTTCTGACCATTGCTGCACGCTTGCTCAAAGGAGACGATGCCAAGAGCGGACAGCTGCTGCCCCTGGCCCTGGTCAGCCCCAATCTCGAGGATGCAAGAGGTGGTCTGAACAGAGCCCTGGCCGCGGCACGAGAGCGCCTCAAAGAGGCGTCAGTGATCGGCAACCACCTCTCGGTGAACACACGGTGCTTACTCCGATTGGATGAGGACATCCCTGGCGGCATGAGCCGCAGCGCCCTTGAGCAAGGAGCCGATTTACTTCTGATAGGTGCTGGCCGTCCCGATCGCTTGCGCAACTGGCTCTTCGGCGACTTGGTGGATGGAGTCTGCAGAACGGCGCATTGTCCCGTGGTGGTGGTGAATCTGAAGGAAGAGACCGAGACGGAATTCCGCAGAATCCTTGTTCCAATCAAGGATCTCTCCTCCAATGCGCGGGAACAGTTCGAGCTGGCATTGCGCCTTCAGGGCAGCGCAGGGGAGACCAATGGCGCAAGAATCACCCTCCTCCACATTCATGACCCTCGCTTCAATCGGCATGACCGATCTTGGATGCGTGAAGAACTGCTCAGTTGGTCTGCTCGGGACGACGCCGAAGGACTTGATCTGCGCATTGAACTCTGCGAAGGGCCTGGAATCGATCGATTCATTCACGTCCAGAGCCGTAATCACGATCTGGTGATCCTGCGCTCTCAGCGACGGCGAGTTGCAGGTCTGCCGATCCCTGCCAGTGACCGCACCAGCAATCTGGTGAACCAGCTGAAGTGCGCTTCCTTGGTGGTCAGCGACCCCCTGCACTAAGCAGCAACGTGAAGAAAGCCTTAAGAGCTGGGAAATAACCGCCTAAGTTAAAGGCATGAACTACCGGCAGCGCGTCGGAATCAAAACCCTTCTCATGGCGGCTGCCGGAGGGCTGGCAGGAGGATTTCTGTTGGCAATTCCGCTGAGCCGAGCTCTGATGCCGGATGCGGACTCCCCGCCACTGATTCCGGTCAGCAATCCATTCTCGGCCTGGTCGGTCTTCGACAATCGCGAGATCCTGGTTTTGGGGGTGGATGAAGGAGGCGGAAACACCGACGCCATTTTCACCGTGAGGCTCGAAGCGGGCCGAACTTCGATCACCCAAATTCCTAGGGACAGTTACATCGATTCACGCAGCTTCGGTCCGCTCAAGGCCAATGCCTTGTTTGCTCGTGGTGGCGCGGACGCCGTGAAGAAGGAACTTTCACGGCTGATGGGTCGTCCGATCGACCATCACATCCTTGTGAATCTGGAAGGAATCCGCACCCTGAGCAATCTGGTGGGCGGCGTGGAAGTGGATGTTCCCAAACGGCTTTACTACCGCGACAACAGCCAGGGTTTGCTGATCGATCTACAGCCGGGCCCCCAAGTGCTCCGCGGCCGTGAGCTGGAGGGATTCCTGCGCTGGCGCCATGACGGGGAAGGAGACCTCGGACGACTCGAACGTCAAAAGCTGGTTCTGAAAAGCCTGTTCAGCACCCTGACGAAACCCCAGCATCTGCTGAAGCTCCCAGCGCTGATCAAGGCGGCGGGCCGCAATCTCGACACAGATCTCGGCGCGATGGAACTGGGGGGGTTGATCACGGCGATGGGTCTCACCGAACTGGAAACCGAACGGCTACCGGCGCGACCCTTCTATCGCAATGGAATCAGTTATCTGGAGACGGAGTGGCCGGGTGAGAGGCCCCGGGGCAGCGATGCCACTGAGTCCAGCAGCTGGCGCTATCGCTTTCTGTTCTGAGCCAAAGGCAGAGGAGACAACCACACTGTCGGAGATGTCAGGAATGGATTGGACAGAGCCGTGTCCAGGGCTGCCTTGGCAGTGGCGATGCGCAGTGCATCGCGTTGGTTGAGCTTCTCGTTCTGAAGGATCAGCTGCTCGAGATTGCCTTTCTGCTGCTCGAGCTGCCGTTCCAGACGCCCTGACCTTCCACCTGGGTCGGGACAGGCCAAAAAATCAGCCAAAGACCCAATAAACCGCCGATGCCAACCAAAAACGTCCCCACCTGCTGGTGGTCAGAGAGGCCACTCAAGCGACCTCTGAGTCGTTCAACCCGGCTGGATGTCGTCAAAAAAACATCCTGCTGCTGACTCGCGACTGCCGCTTCAGGCGGGAGGACAGTTCAAACAAACGGCAGCAACTCAGATCAGCAGGGTGAAGGAGGTGATCACTGACTCGAACAATCCCTGCACTTTTGTCCAGCGGTCCTCGTTGGTGCTGGTGGCCAGGGTGTAAAGGCGACCGCGATCGACCACGACAGTGGCCAGCTCGTGTCGATCACGGTCCTGAAGATGAACCGCGTATTCCAGGTCATAAAACGTATGACCGTCGCTCTCCCGTTCACGCGCTTCGATGAGATCTGCCTCACGGCCACTGCCGTCCGGAGCAATCACGTCCCGGCGGAGTCGTTCGCCAACGGCAACGGCACTACCCAGCTCTTCAAGGTCATCGTCTGGATCCACATCCGACACCACCAGGCTGACGGTCTCATCGCTATTGATCAGATCGTGAAAGACCACCTGCGGCCCCCCGGTCACGGCCACGCGGGTCCACCCGGTCGGATAGAGGAAGGCATAACGTCCATCTGGGCTCTTGAAGGAGTTGAGCCCCGCCCCCGCTCCGCTGCAAGCGGTCAGCATCAAGACGCAGAGCAGTGCGCACAACGTTCTGAGCGAAGAGTGCAGCGAAAAACGCATCGGGCCATCGTCAGGATGTGGCCATTCTGCCCGCGCAAATGCCTGCCTAGATTTCAGACACTTGCCAAAGAGTTCTGAGCGGCTTCACCCGCCCACTGGCACGGCTGATCGATCAATTCGAGCGGTTGCCTGGTATCGGACCACGCACTGCCCAGCGACTGGCCCTGCATCTGCTTCGCCAACCGGAGGAGCAGATCCACAGTTTTGCCAATGCACTCTTGGCAGCGCGAACGGAGGTCGGCCAATGCCAGACCTGCCACCACCTCAGCGCAGAGCCAATCTGTGAGATCTGCCGCAATCCCGAACGGTCCAACGGCCAGATCTGTGTTGTGGCCGATTCACGCGATCTCCTGGCGCTAGAGCGCACACGGGAATTTTCCGGCCACTATCACGTTCTTGGAGGCCTGATCTCGCCCATGGATGGAATCGGACCCGACCTGCTTCAGATCTCCAGCTTGGTGAAAAGGGTTGCAGCCAGCAACACCGAAGAAGTGATCCTTGCCCTCACACCCAGCGTGGAGGGAGACACCACGAGCCTCTATGTGGCTCGGCTGCTGAAACCTTTCACCACGGTGAGCCGAATCGCCTACGGACTCCCGGTGGGCAGCGAACTGGAATACGCCGACGAGGTCACCCTCAGCCGGGCGCTCGAAGGGCGAAGGGCTGTCGAGTGACATGGGTCAGATCAGTCGCTATTCCTCCATCCCACCGAGGGAACGTCTACCCGAATGGTTGCGGCGATCCGTAGGCGACGCCTCCGCGATCGAACGTGTTCAGACCCTTGTGAAATCCAACGCTCTTCACACCATCTGTGAAGAAGGACGCTGCCCGAATCGGGGCGAGTGTTATGCCGCCGGCACGGCCACATTTCTGCTGGGTGGGTCCATCTGCACCCGCAGTTGTGCGTTCTGTCAGGTGGACAAGGGCCGGGCCCCCGAAGCCCTGAACCCCTTAGAAGCAGAACGGGTGGCGGATGCCGTGATCACTATGGAGCTGCGTTATGTGGTGCTCACCGCAGTCGCCCGAGACGATCTTGAGGACCATGGAGCATCCCTCTTCACCAGTGCCATGGAGGCGATCCGACAGCGCAATCCGTTGATCGCGATCGAGGTGCTCACTCCAGACTTCTGGGGCGGGCGGCCAGACCAGCGCGAAGGAGTCCAGGTCCAGCGGCAGCGATTGAAAACGGTTCTGGATGCCCTACCCATCTGCTTCAACCACAATCTGGAAACCGTTGAGCGATTGCAGGGCGAAGTGAGACGGGGAGCGACCTATGAACGCTCGCTTGGATTGCTGGCCGCTGCGAAGGAACTCGCACCTGAGATTCCCACCAAGAGCGGACTGATGCTCGGGCTAGGCGAGACCCGGGAGGAGGTGATCCAAACCATGGAGCACCTCCGCTCTGTGAACTGCCAGCGCCTGACCATCGGTCAGTACATGCGGCCTTCCCTGGCCCACATTCCCGTCGCCCGTTACTGGCATCCGGATGAATTCGCGGAACTGGGGACTATCGCCAGGGAGCTTGGCTTCTCCGTAGTGCGCAGCGCACCACTGGTGCGCAGCAGTTATCACGCCGCGGCCTGAGCACGCCAACGCCCAAGAGCGCCTTCGAGCACAACAGCACAGTCGCCCACCATCAGTTCACCTGCACCGCCCCACACCATGCGCAGAGGGAGATCCAAAAGAGCAGCCTGCACCTCCCGCACCGACTGGAATCCCTTGGCCTGGAAGTAGCGGACCAGTCGCCGATGCTGACGCTCGTCATCTCTGATGGCGAGCAAGCGGGCACGGCGGCACGGGGTGGCTTCAAGGGCCCAGGCCATAGTCGCGGCCCAGATCAGATCAGCGCATCCCGCCGGTGCACCGGGGAGAACACGCAGCGTGTCGAGCTGAAGTCCACCGGAGCGTCCATAGGCCCAGGCTTTCATCTCCCCGAGCAACTGCAGCCTCTCCTCGCTGGAGCGGGCCACCACAAGACGCAGACTCCACAGGCCCAGGGGACGTCCCACCTGCAACCTCAGCAACAGGTCGCGGCTGCAAGCCTCGCGTTCAAGTTGATCCAGCATTGGCTCAGTCTGAGGGGTAAGAGGTGACCGAGGTCACCGCCTCAACAGGCAAGGCGCCATAGAGGTGGGGGAACAGCTCTCCACTGGGAACGGCATCAGCGCGCAAGGGGGCCTGAATCTGCATCGGATCCACGGTGAGCAAGCGAACATCACCGGCATCAGCGTAAAAACGCCGAAAGGTATCGGGTATCTGGTCTCGCCAGGACAGGTGAATGAAACCCACCTGGTCCACAGACAACCCTCGGGTTGAGGTGGAGTAGTGGCCGCAACGCTCGGCCTGCGACCAGTCCTCTGCAAGAGCCAGATGGAACAGAGGTTGGTCCTTGGGTACGGCAATGGCGTCGGCTGGGAAATGGGGCTGATGCCCCCCTGGAGCCCATGGATCGGCCCGTTGCATCAAGCGTTCAAATCCAGGGTTGTCGAGGAAGCCCTGCAACCAGCCGCGCAGGCCCTTCAACCCCTGATCACTGTCGAATCCCTGCGGATCGGCAATCCGCCACTGACGCACAAATGGGAACAAGGCCCCATCCGCCAGCGAACATCCACCGTCGAGAAGCCAGCCTCCATGGCCGTCGATCCGCTGCGACCAGCGATGGAGAATCTCAAGACCAGCCTGTTGGTGGTGTTCTTTGCAGGCTCCGGGATAACGATCGATGTATTTGAAGCGATCCAGATGATGCTTGAACACACCATCGTTGGCGTTGATCAGATCACGGATCTCGGCTTGCTGCTTGAGGCACTGCCGACGGGCGAGGTCGCGGGGATCAGCCTGGTGCAGAGCCCAGTGGATCACATCCGCACTTTCATCGACGGTCGTCCCGTCGGAGAGCACAAGAACAGGAACGGTCCCTTTCGGCGACCTCTCCAGCATGGCGGCGGGCTTGGCCTTGAGTTCCACCTCCCTCCATCGCACCAGGAGGCCTGCCTCGAGAATGGCCCAGCGGGCTCGCATCGCGTAAGGACAACGCCGGAAGCTGTAGAGGATCGGCAGGGCTGTCATGGTCAGTGACCACCTGCGTGCTGCTGCTCCCACTGGCGTTGGCGTTCACGGAAACGGGCACGATCCCGATCCGAGAACAGGTCCTTGCAGTGAAGACACTGCACACCGGGGATGTAACTCTCCATGGTCCGTTGCTCAGGCGTGAGCGGCAGGCCGCAGGCATGACAAAGCCTGTGCTGCCCAGGTTGAAGCTGGTGGTTGAGAGCGACACGCTGATCGAACACGAAGCACTCCCCCCTCCAGCGGCTTGCGGATTCGGGAATCTGCTCCAAGTAGCTGAGAATCCCTCCCTGAAGATGATGAATCTCAGGAAAACCGTTCTGCATCAGATAACTGCTGGCTTTCTCGCAACGGATGCCACCAGTGCAGAACATGGCAATCCGAGCTGGAGTCCTGCTCTCTACGAGCGGGCGAAGTTCCTTTTCAACCCATTCAGGAAACTCTCTGAAGCTATCGGTGCCTGGATCGACAGCACCCTCAAAGCTGCCAATGGCCACCTCGTAGCGATTGCGCGTGTCGATGAGGAGCGTGTCCGGATCGTCCACCACAGCATTCCATTCGGACGGGGAAACGTACGTGCCCACTCGCGCGCGCGGATCGACCGACGGGACACCCATGGTCACGATCTCCTTTTTCCGCCTCGCTTTGAACCGCCGGAAGACCTGGCGGTCACAGTGACTGAATTTCACCTGAAGGCGCTCAAAGTGCGCATTGCCAAGTTGCAGGTCAGACCGCAAGCGCTTCAGAAGTTGGCCAACCCCCTCATCGGAACCGGAAATGGTTCCATTCACCCCCTCAGATGCGAGCAGCACGGATCCGAGAACGTTCCCCTGAGCAGCCAGTGCTGGAAGCTCCTCCAGCAATCGTGCGAGCGTGTCCCCCTCTAGCGGCGTGAAGGCGTAGAACGCAGCCACCAGGAACCGGGATGGAGCCGGAGGCTTCAGGCTCATGCGACAGAGCGCTCCTGCCAGCTGGCCTGCACTCCAGCTGCAGCGAGAAGGGCACGGTCGGACTCAACCGCTGGGTTGCTGGTGGTGAGCAGGGAATCTCCATAAAAAATCGAGTCGGCTCCCGCCTGCAGACAGAGGATCTGAGCTTCTCGATTGAGCTGCTCACGCCCAGCACTCAGCCGTACCCTGCTGTGGGGCATCAAGATGCGGGCGACAGCCACCATGCGCACAAGCTCCAAGGGGTCGATGCTCGGTTGGGCCTCCAGTGGGGTTCCCTCCACAGCAACGAGCGCATTGATCGGCACACTCTCAGGATGGGGATCCAGACACGCCAACACCTGCAGCATTGAGGCGCGATCCCGCAGCGATTCGCCCATGCCGATAATTCCGCCACAGCAGAGCGTCACGCCCGCCTGACGAACCCTCTGAAGCGTTTCCAAACGCTCCTGATAGGTGCGAGTCGTGATGATGTTGTCGTAGTGCTCCGGGCTGGTGTCGAGGTTGTGGTTGTAGGCCGTGAGCCCAGCCTCCGCCAGTCGCTGAGCCTGCATGTCAGTGAGCATGCCCGCGGTCACGCAGGCCTCGAGGCCAAGCTCCCGTACACCACGCACCATGGCCAGCATCGATTCGAATGCAGGCCCCTCACGTATCTCACGCCAGGCCCATCCCATACAAAAGCGATCCGCACCGGCCTCGGCGGCCACACGGGCCCTGTCCAGAACCGCCCTCACCTCAAGATCCGGCTGACCGGTGACATCACTGCTGTGATGCATCGACTGAGGGCAGTACGCACAGTCCTCCTCGCAGCCTCCGGTCTTGACGCTGAGCAGTGAAGCCAGTTGCACTCTGTAGCCGGGATTGGCGGCCCTGTGGACACCCTGAGCACTCCAAAGAAGATCCATCAAAGGGCTCTGGAGAAGGTCTTCAATCTCCCCCAGAGTCCAGTCATGGCGTTGATCTACCTGTTCGCTCATCGCACCAGCCACGTGTCCTGCAGTGATCAGGATCCCAGAGCATCCGGCGTGACCCCGTCAAGGCCACCAAAGCGCCGGCAACGACTCTGGTAGTCGAGCAGAGCGGAGAACAGCGCATCGGCACCGAAATCCGGCCAGAACACGTCGGTGACATGAATCTCCGCATAGGCCAGTTGCCAGAGCAGGAAGTTGCTGATCCTCCGCTCTCCGCTCGTGCGGATGAGAAGGTCCGGATCGAGCTCTCCAACGGTGTAAAGCTCTGCGGCCAGTGTGTTCTCATCGATCTGGGAAACCTCAAGTTCCCCAAGGGCTACCCGCTCAGCGAGGCGTCGTGACGCTCTGACCAATTCCCGGCGTCCGCCGTAGTTGGTACAAACATTGAAATGGATGCCACGGTTGTCGGCAGTTCGCCTCATGGCATCAGCGATCAGCGTCTGCAGTCGCAATGGGAGATCTTCCAGATCACCGAGAAACCTGATTCGAACCTGCTCTGATTCCAGAGCATGGAGTTCCCGCTGCAGCACCCGTTCGAACAGGGTCATCAAGAAATTCACCTCCTCTCCGGGGCGCGACCAGTTTTCCGTCGAAAACGCATAGGCCGTGAGGGCACGGATGCCCAAGTCGCTGCAGAGTCGGAGTGTGGACTTGAGTGCTTCGACACCTGCTCTGTGACCCATCACCCTGGGCAACCCTCGAGCTTTGGCCCAGCGTCCATTGCCATCCATGATCACCGCTAGGTGCCCAGGAAGCTTGGACAGATCCAGAACGTCGGGAATGCATCTGGAATGAACCTGATCGGCACTGGTGGCCAGTTGACGACTCAAGGCAAAGATTCCTGAGTTCCTGTCTTAACGCTACGTGGAGACGGAACTTTCATCGATGCCGATGAAACAGAAGCGGCAATTAATTCGGTGAGGAGGTCCTGAAGACGAGAACTCGTGATCGGGCGCTCGAGCCTTCCCTGGTTTGCCAACGAGAGGGTTCCAGACTCCTCGGATATCACCACGCAGATGCAGCGGTCGAAGCGTTCGGTGATTCCCAGTGCTGCCAGATGTCGGGTGCCGTAGCGACTGACCCCCTGCCTGGACAGAGGCAGGATCACACCAGCTGAAATGATGCGATTCCCCTTAATCACCACCGCACCATCGTGAAGAGGGGTATCGGAAGCGAACAGATTGAGAAGCAGCTCTTTACTGAGCTGCGCATCGACAGTCACACCAGGATTGAGAAAGTCCTCAGGCCTGAGATCACTGCCGAGATCAACCACGATCAGAGCCCCACGACGGCTCTTCGACAGGCGCCCAGCAGCCTCGGTGAGCTGAGCAACCGTGCTAGCAGTCGTTCTGAGTCGACTCTGTGGATTCCCAAGCAGCACTGCCAACCGGCCTGTGCCGAGAAGTTCCATCAACCTTCTCAGCTCACCCTGCCAGAGAATGGCCAGCGACAAAGAGCATGCCAAAACCAACGCATCAATGAACGTTGATGTGAGAGGGAGCTTCCCAGACCACTTGAAGAACCAGGCCAGAAAAACAAGAAAGAGATATCCCCTGAGCAACCAAAGAGTTCGCGGTTCCCTGACGCGAGAGAACAGCAAGAACCCGACCAATACTGCACAAAGGATGTCGAGAAGGCGCCACTGCACAACTGAAGCCCAGACAAGGTCGAACAGCTGGCGCCACTGCATTACCGCCAACACGTTCATCCATCCCTCCTCTTTTTTTAGACTAACGATCGCAGCCGTTCTGGCAGCAGGTCGTAGCGCAGCAAATCCTCTGGCTGTTCCCTCCGCTGAACCAGCTCCGCTTCAGACGCACTGATCAGAACAGCAGCAGGTCGAGGGATTCGGTTGTAGTTGGAGCTCATCGAACTGTTGTAAGCGCCAGTCGCAAGAACAACAAGAATGTCCCCACTGCTGCAGGAGGGAAAGGCGAGGTCCTTGAGCAGAACATCACCTGACTCACAGTGCTTGCCGGCGATAGTGACCATTTCCTCAGCTCTTGCCTGGGGGCGATCTGCAAGGCAGGCGGTGTACTGCGATTGATAGGTAATCGGTCTGGGGTTGTCGCTCATGCCTCCATCCACAGACAAATAGGTACGGATCCCTGGCACTACCTTTCTTGCACCGACTGTGTACAGCGTCACTCCTGCTGTAGCCACAAGAGATCGACCGGGTTCACAAAGAAGGCGCGGCAACTCAAGATTCCGTTCTCGGCAAGCGGACGCCACAGCCGAACCGACGACTTGAACCCATGCATCAATGCTTGGGGGGTCGTCACTGGCTGTGTAGCGGATCCCCAGACCTCCACCCACATTCAGATCCTCAACAGGGTGCCCAAGAGTTCTCGCCAGAAGGAGGGCATCGGCCATCACGGCGGCGAGATCTCGGTGGGGCTCTAGCTCAAAGATCTGAGAGCCGATATGCGCATGCAGACCCTCGACCCTGGCCCAGGACGCGCCTTGCAAAGAACGGAGGACCGGCTCCAGCTGATCCGGGTCGAAGCCGAACTTGCTGTCAAGGTGCCCGGTACGAATGTACTCATGGGTGTGACATTCGATCCCTGGCGTGAAGCGGAGCATGAGCCGCACCGGTTCACCCTGGTCTGGAACGATGGTTTGGAGTAAATCCAGATCGTGTTGATTGTCGGCGACCACCATCACGCCGTTCCGATAAGCAAGAGCAAGCTCCTCAGAAGATTTGTTGTTGCCATGCAGCACCATCCGATCGGCGGGCATGCCTCCATCGAGAGCTGTGATCAACTCCCCAGCCGATACCGCATCGAGTCCGAGTCCTTCGGAAGCCACGACAGCTGTGAGAGCCATCGAGCTGTTGGCTTTGGAGGCGTAGATCGCCAGAGAAGGGCCCGGATAGTGACGCTCAAGAGCCTCTCGATAGGCCCTACAAGCCTGGCGGATACTGGCTTCATCCAAAACGTACAACGGTGTCCCATAGCGCTCCGCCAGTTCGCTCAACACACAACCGCCGATGGAAAGCTTGCCCTGGTCATCGATCTCCGCGGTGATCGGTGCGAGGTTCCGGTTGGGACTCTTCAGGTCACACCCGGGGTCGAAAGGCTGAGGCATTGAAGTGTGGACCAACAGTGAAAAGCAATGTACGGAGCCACGTCATAGGGAGAGTTTTCATGCAGCCACCTGCAGGCCTGAGAGGGCCGCATCCACTCGGTCCAGCAGATCTGGGCGCTTGCCTGGCCCTCGATCGCATCGCGCTGAAGGGCCTCTGGACGCCAGAACAATGGGAGAGGGAACTGACCGATGAATCCAGGCTTGTGTTGGGGTTGGAAGACGAACAAAGCGACCTCATCGCCCTTGCTGCAGGGTGGCTGGTGGCTGACGAACTCCAGATCACAGCTGTAGCTGTTGCCCCCCATCAGAGGAAGCGAGGGCTAGGGAGCTTGATCGTGAAAGCCTTGATCCAGCAAGGGCAGCTGAAAGGAGCTGTCGAAGCGAACCTGGATGTTTCAAGCAACAATCCCGCAGCGATTGCCTTGTACGGAAGTCTGGGCTTCGTGACCACCGGATTCCGACGTGATTACTACCGAGATGGGAGTGATGCACTCCTGCAGCGGCTAAAAATCAAAAGGGGTAGGGATATCCACACTGAACAAACAGAAAACCCATAACATTTCGGCATTGATTAATACTTTCTACGGCGTTCAACCCTCGGCATCACAGGGATCTCGTACAGAGCCCTTTTAGGTCACGCAAACCCGTTACTCCTGATAGCTTGGTTCCAACAGCTGCCGGCCTGAACGATGTTCGAGAGGTTTACGGAAAAGGCCATCAAGGTGATCATGCTGGCCCAGGAAGAGGCTCGTCGCCTCGGCCATAACTTTGTTGGCACAGAACAGATCCTCCTGGGTTTGATCGGAGAGGGCACGGGCGTCGCCGCCAAAGTGCTCAAATCCATGGGTGTCAATCTCAAAGACGCCAGAGTCGAGGTTGAGAAAATCATTGGTCGCGGGTCTGGGTTCGTCGCCGTCGAGATCCCCTTCACCCCGAGAGCCAAACGGGTCCTCGAACTCTCGCTGGAAGAAGCTCGTCAACTTGGTCACAACTACATCGGAACTGAACACCTTCTGCTCGGACTGATCCGGGAGGGTGACGGCGTTGCGGCCCGCGTTCTGGAGAAGC
>ERZ802821.193-NODE-193-length-33322-cov-15.7587_pt1 | contig 33322 bp, 63 predicted proteins | sample MGYA00345648_ERZ802821 | MGnify/ENA primary metagenome ERZ802821 (study PRJEB30503, sample SAMEA104212357) | marine metagenome | biome: Westerlies Biome; feature: [SRF] surface water layer (ENVO:00010504) within the epipelagic zone...; material: water... | reverse complement strand
TGAAGCCTGGTGCGAAGACGAAGCCAACATGCTTACCCCTGATTAACCCATGACTCTTATCACTGGCTCCATTCCGCTGACCGAATACAACCGGGCTAGCGAAATAACATTGGCTCCAACTCAGAATCTCAAGTTGCTTAAGGCCTATCAATACGAACACGGCCTAGATACAGAGCAAGAAATCGTTCGTGATCTACTTTCCGACCTCATGCACATCTGCGACCATTTTGAAATGGATTTTGAAGATGAACTTCGAATTGCAACAGACAACTACGACATGGACTTGTCATCATTCTGAACACACAACTTATCTAACTAACCAATGAACTCACTCCAACTACTCACAGCACGGGAGCAACTAATGGAAGACATTGGTTGCATCATTGAATCGAACTTTGGCCTTGTTGACTACAAAAATGATGTCTTCACGCAGCTTTGCGATGCTGTCTGTAGCAACTTTCCTATTGCGTCACCATACAGTCCACTAGATCTCACAGACATCATGGGCTACCTCGCAGAAAACCACACCCACTTATCCGAGCAACAGATCAAAGACGTTTCCCCCACTATTCAAGACCAGCTTTCCTATGAAGGCATGTACGAACAGATTGATACTCTTGTCCTCTGTCTTCTGGGTAACTTAGGAGATAGCGAACAGACTCCTCCTGAATAACTCTGAAGCTTGCGATGCCGCCGCAATCCCGATGTACGACTTACTCGACATCGCCTGTGCTGCTATGGCTGCACTTGAACTAGACAAGATCAGCGATAAAGAACATGCTTTTAAACATGTAATGAATCGCGTCTATGGCTACATGACTCCTGCCGCTAGGGCGGACTACCAAGAATGGGTAGAACGCAAAGGCTGGAAGGAGAAACAGCAGATCATCCTGCCTTAACCGCAGCGAAGAGTGGCCTTTAAATACCAAGTCGTCTTGTTGGCATCAGCCATCAATTCAGCAAGGTAGTTGGCCACGTCCATGGCTTTCATCTCGATTGCCGCTGGCTCTAGCTCACAGATCATCTCGCACAAATCACAGAGATTTGCGTGATAGGTCATGAGCATATCTCTGCCGTCATGGCTAGTGACGTTGTTGAAACACGACGGCATCTCATCCCTCAACCCACATGCACACATCGGCATGTAAAAGTCCATTGCCCGTACAAACTCAGCGATTGTATCGAACTGTTCCTGGTGAGCTTCATACCGCTCCTTCAGGAATCCGTGCACAGCAATGAAGTTTGAACCTTCGTAATTCAAGTGAATCAAGTGTGACTGAGTCTGCATCTCTTTCAAGAATGAAGCCAGTCGCACTAGATCCTGAACCAACGAAGAGCAAGGGACCATAGCTTTCTCGTGAGGCACCACCATCACTCCTTCTAAGGAGGTCGCTGGCATGTCAGCGTTATGCATCACAAGTGAATCTCTTCAGTCCAGTTTAGTAATTACTCGCCTATGTAAGCACTTCAACCTGACAAGAGGCCGGGGTCACTTCTTTAAGCTCTCTGTAAATCTCGATCTTCAACGCTTGTGAAACGGAATCATTCCGAATCAAGCGACCGACTATGGCTTGGACTGATCCGCAGTCAAGCTCAAAAGAGATCTGCGCAGGGCTGGGGGTAAGCCATAATCCTGCTATTAGAAATAATTCCATTGTCAAATATTAGCTCTGCCGAAAGGTGGAGCTTTTTTAATGCACCACTACAACGGTGCGTTTTCATTTGCTTCCTTCGTTTCATGAGTTCTTCATTAGCAACACCAGAAACAATCGACACTATCGATCGCTTCTCAGATATCCCCGCAGATGGCATCACTAAAAAGCGGCAAAAAGTTGAACTGATTCAGTATCACCTAAACAAAATGGGCTTCTACAAAGAGCAGCCACAATGGACTGCTTCCGTACCGTTTGCCGCCTACGTAAAAGACGACGAAGAACTTACGGGTCGTCTTGCCGACGCATCCCTATACAAAGGCAAGAGGGATAAAACACGACTGGCCCTCACTTTTCTGACTAGCAAAACGACCGGCTTTCAGATCAACTTGCTTGCTGACGCCAACCAATGGCATTACCGCACAGCGCTAGGAGTCCTTCAAGCTGTTAATTTGTCTGACAGAGCTGTCACTATGAGTGCCATCAATGGTAGAGGCGTCGAACTCGTCAACGAACAAGGCGACGTTGAGACAAGAATCCCGACATTCATCAACGTTCACGTTGACGGAATGCCAGTTCGCGCCAAAGCAATTGGCGAGGGTTTCCTTGAACTCGTTGACGGGGTTAACGAAATTCGGTTTCAGCTCAGCCAACAACCGCAGTACCCCGAATGGCTGAATCTCCAACCGACGGATCATTCCCAGATTCCATCAGTCCCAGTCAGCTTCGAGACTTGCTCGGACGAGCCGGAATCCAGCTCCCCGTCTCAGAGCTGATCCCAAAGCTGTCTTTCAAGGACAACAAGCTCGATAGCGGCGGTATCTGTGACTTGCAGTACGCCGTTATCCAGCTCATTCAAAACTCCAAGGACGGGGTCGAGTTTATCCAGCTCCTGACCCTGGCCCTGTACATGAGTGAGCTTTGCTTCACAGCCATGGAGGGCTCCATCGACGAAGCCAATGCGCTGTACGAAGGGTCAGACAAAAAGCACGTCATCAAAGAGCTAACTGGTCTGCGCGACTCGTTCAAGCATTCATTGAGCGAGCTATCGACGATCCATCTAACTCTGATGGCTTCAGCAACGTTCGATCGGATCAACCGACTACGCCCAGCACTAGGCAGCGCAGCAGGGCAGCAGGACTTCCATTCCCATCTGCTTCTCAGCGACGCACTACTCGAATCACTAAAGCAAACCCGCAAAGACGCGGAACCATTCATCCAAGCAAATCAACCATGACTATTCTCAAAAATCTGTTGGCTACTCTCAACCGCAAGCTCTTCAAAGGCAACGCAGCTCTCGTTGTTCCTGGCTCAAGCACAACCGAAATCCTTGAATCAGTTAACTCCAACTTCACCGTCAACGCTGTATCGCCCGAGTTTGGAGGTCGCACCTACAACGACTACAAGCTGTGGCTTCGTTCCGATAACGGCGACTCACTCGGCCAATTCGGCAACAGAAGGCAGCCGCAAGATCCTCAAATCATTGGGGACTTCTTCCAAAGCTTCTGTGACAACTCAGAAAAACGCATCTCCTTAGATGTCGTCGGCTCGATCAACAAGGGCAAGACCCTGTACATGGCAAGCCGATTGGCTGGTGACACCACAGAGCTAAACGATCCGACAGACCTCAGAGGTATGGCGATCAAACGCGAGGGCAGCGAGTACTACATCGCTCCAGCCGATCGCACTGAACACTGGCTCATGCTTCTCGTTCACTACGGCGAAAGCCTTTCCACCAAAGCGGTTGTGTTCAGTAATGAGCTGGTCTGCACCAATGGCATGGCGCTAAAGACCGTCGACAAATCGATGGTGATTCCGCACCGGTCCTTGGCTGACGGCTTCCAGGTCGAGCAGATCCTGAACCAAGGCGTCCGCAGTAGCCAGGTCTACATGCTGATGAAAGACCGCTTCCAAAACGAAGCCCTGCCAATTGCTGACGGCTGCAATCTCATTCGAGAATTCCATGACGATCCAGAAGGAGAAAGCCAGGTCGTTAAAAACCTCGAGCGCATCTACCGCTATGGATTGATCGGTGGTGATCTGCCAGAACGCACAGACAATTTCTGGCGTCTTGCAAATGCACACACCCAATACACCTCTCACTCCTATGTGAGCAAGGCGGACCCAGGCAAGACTCTCCTGTCTCAGCTGGAAGGCAGCAAAGCAAGAAGCAACAGGGATTGGATGCAGTTCCTTGAGTCTCAATTCAATGAATTCGCCGTTAAAACACTAGTGCTTGCCTGATCTGTCATGCGACTTTCTTAAGAACGTCACAAAGGGGGTTGCATCCCCCTTTTTTCATGAGCAAGATGTGTGCTCAGTCACTCATCACGAACGCCTGTGCCTGCAGTCTTGACTCCTGTCGAACTTAAGCCGTCTCACTACGACGCTTACACCATTTACGTCATGAAAATGACCGACCTCCGGGAAGCGCCCCTCAGATCTAAAGAGTATTTCGCCCTCCAAGGCCTAAATCCCATCGACGAAAGCTATGGAAACCCAGATCAGCAAAAGACTTGAACTATTCCTTGGCAGCGCAGTCTTAATGATTTCACTCTCAGTTTTCATACTTTCACCTTGGCCTGATGACAAGCTCTTTCAAGATCAAAGAGAACTCGCACAGCAGGCATTGTCCTATGTGCGGACGTAATCAGGTCTATGTCGTCGAATCTCGGTCAACCTTTATGCAAGGTAATAACGAACCTGTAAGGCGTCGTCGTCTCGAGTGTGCCCATTGCGGCCACCGCAACACGACTAAAGAGGTCCGCACGGAATACCTATCTTTTCTCATTGATTGTATGAGAAAGGTAGAAAGAATCAAGGAGCTAACAATCAGCGCATCTAACGATGCCCCAAGCGGTACAAAGTCTTTATGCCGTACCTGTAATTTCAATGATAACGATCGTTGCAATTACGAGCTCCCTGAATTCCGAACAGAAGAATCATCTGATTGCTCTCTGTACCAAAACAGAAATCATTCAAAGCAACTCCTTTCATTAACTCATGACACAAGCCGAATCGCTAGCTAATCAAAGTCTTTGGGCAAACATCAATAAGGGTCAGGTCATTACTTTGATCACCGAAAAGCCCACAAACTCAACAGTAATACTTACCTATCGAGGTGTTAAATATCAGCCAAAGCTATGACACTTCACTATTTCCGCAATTCAGAAACCACGATTGCACAAGCAAAGCTAAAGGCCTTGCAGGCAATTAAACACAACGACCCCAAGGGTCTAACTAAATTAGAACAGGCTTTTTATCATGCTTTCCACCCCAAAAACCCTTTATCAATACACGCCAAAACGACTCCAAGAATTGCTTCTTAAGCTCAAGACAAAAGCAGAGGGATTAAACCGAAAGCCTACCGACGTCATGCGCAATGAATTCAAAAGGCCAGAACGGATGGATCAAACATTCAACTCAATGGGAGGCTTTAGATGACACACGAAAGTGCCAGCATTAGCAGGCTAGAAGCGAAGGTTGAACAGCTTCTTACTGAAAATCAGAAGCTTAAAGACAAGCTACAAGGTCTTGAATATCAATTCTGCTTATTCAAGGACACCCATAACTACAACGTCAAACGATATCAAAGCGTCCATCAGGTGGTCTCCACCTTGATAGGCAAACTCAAAAAGCAAAAAATAATGGACCTGGATTACTCGCCACCGCAAGAACTTTCATCCTGAAGTCTTAGCCCCGCCGAAAGGTGGGGTTTTTTTGTGCCCTCTTTCAACGGTGCATTTTGTCTCATCTACTTCGCTTCGGTCACGGGAATGGCAAGCTCCCTAACTCGACAATGATTTTCGACCTCCCCTCTGGCTTTACATGCCCAGGAGCTAAAGATTGCTTATCTAAATTCAATCGCCAAACAAGAAAAATTGAAGATGGCCCTAACACGTTGTTTAGATGCTATTCAGCCATGCTGGAAACAAGGCGCAACGTTGCAGCCAGAAGAGACAACAACCTACTTCTTCTGAATCAAGGTATCAAAGTCGGCAATCTTGATCAACTGTTGTACGACTCGTTGCACTACCAGCGTCAATACATGACTACTCACGTCCGCTGGCACACAGGTGGCGATTTTTACAACATTAAATACGCCAAGGCAGTGCTCAGGCTTGCAGAAAGAACACCAGAGCTTACTCATTACTTCTACACCAAAATGCTTCAGCTTTTCTTGGACCTCCCCCTACCTTCGAATGTCTTCCTGACTGCAAGCTGGGGCGGCAAGTTTGACCACCTCATCGAGGCTGGTCACTATCCCAGAAACTCTCGCGTCTTACTCAACGACGCTGAAGCCATCAGTCATGGTCTTCCGGTTGATCACACCGATGAGCACGCCTATTCGCCTGAGCCACACAGTTTCTGCGTTCTCGTTCATGGCACTCAGCCAGCTGGATCATTAGCGAATAAGGCTATCTCAGCTCGAGCCAAGGCTGGCGAATTCGTTGGCTACCGCCGCTAGACAAGCCCCATCATCCACCTTACAATTTGCACGACATGGCACTCATACTATGCCCAAAGTCACCATCAAGACCCCAGACACCAGCATCGAAGTCGAAGCAAACGCGAATACGCTTGAGGACATCAGCAGAGTATGCAGAGCCAACGGCATTCCGTTCAAGCTCAACTACGAAGCAGCAAAGCCAATCTACGCATCCTTTACTTCTAGAAGCTAATAATGATTGGTGGATTAATACATGGGAAAGCGTCAACACCTATCAACCAGACCCAATCGGAGTCGGGAGGATGGAGTACACCAAACTCGCCAAAAGAATCAGAACAGGTGAGCTCGACCCAATAATCGAGTTCGATGGCATTAGAGGTCCCCTGTCGGAATGGCGTCGAGCCTGCAATGACGCCTTAAAACTTATTTATCGCGAACCTGAACCTAAGCATGTCCCCATCTAAAGCAGGCAAAGCGGCCTACGAAGTATTTTCTTTTGTAGGCCATTTCTGCCACGAGAGTCAACACCATTCCGCCACGCCTCAGTTACTTGAGGTACTTCATGGTGAGAATCCTGAGCAGATCCAAGTAAAAATCCAAGCTCAAGACGCAGCTGAGACCTTTGAGGCGATCGTCGAAATGAAACTCATTCGCGTCGAGAAACACAGCTACAAGCGCCCCGATCACGAGCGTAATGAGCGGGATCGCAAATTCGCCAGGCAGAGCAAGAAGCTCATTGCTCAACACGCTCTGAACCAATTTCACTGATGTCGGTATTCTATTCCTCCACATTTTTCATGGAAATATGTACCTGAATTTAATAACTAGGCTGTACGGCCAGAAGGAAGGATTTGGATAACAGACGAGCCATTCTTGTGCGCACTGATACACGAGAAGCCTTGGATATTCAGTGGCGCCCCTGCATCGCAGATGACGAAATGGAGTACGCCAATGCACGTCTCGAGCAATGCCGCATGCCATACCGCTGGCGATGGGCTGACAGACTCACTAACTTGGCAGGAGCAATCAATATGAACGATCTCTCGCACGATGCTGCAACTCAACTCGTCTCTAGTAGCAATAGCGGCTGAATTCACGGGGAAGTACGCCCCTTATCAAGCAGTAGAAATTTCACCTGCACCAGGGGGTGGCGCTTACATCAGCTCAACAGACAAAGGGAAGATCGCCTGCCTGGCCTTTGACGCTTCAGCGACTATTGACGAAACCGTAAGACTCCTCCCAGACCCAGAGCTGATCAAGTGCTGCCGTGGCATCAAGACTGCAGAGCGGCAACTCTTTGTCGAAGGCAATAACGCGGTGGTCACTACCTTTCGCAAGACCACTCAAGAGAAGAAAGAGTTCATCGTTAATAAGAGCATCTCGGACTTTCCTCCATTAGCTTCCGCCGTCAAAGCTTGCCTCGATCGATGGTCTGCGCAGCCAACAGTCAGTGCTACAGCAGGTCGTTACGAATCTCGTTATATCGAACGCGCCCTCCGTGGCCTGTCATCGTCAGACGATTCAATAATTCTGTCAGCATTCGACGGTGGTCCGCTTCGCATCCAAACAGATCAAGAGCATGTCGTGATACTCGTTATGCCGCAAACAGCAGAGAAAATACCCTGCTTACCGCAATGGTTAAAGGAATATGCACAGAATAGTCACAGGGCTTGCACAGTGAACGCCAAGCGGTAACTTGTATTCGTCATGCAGCGACACATTGGCTTACAGCACAATCGCCGTTGCCTTGGGCACAACTCCTGGACCTTCTGTCGCTAACGGCAAAGAGGTTCTTGAGTGCTATGCGAACACTACCGGCACTGAACCAGTAACCCTTCTGCTCCGAGTCCGTAATGGCTCGGCAGCAGCGGCAGCATTTGCAACCAAGGCAAGCGGATCACAGCTAATCGTTTCAGGCGATTTAATTCTCAACGACGCCACTGGCGCAAGCGTGCTTTTCGTGAGCATGTTTTGCGATGCTTTCGAAAAACAATTCATCAACGAGACAGTTGTTGTTGGACGTCTTTCAGGTGAAGCCAAGTCATCACCAACACAGAAAAGTGTTTCTCGTTCTCTAGCTGTCAATCGCTATCAGAACAACGAAGAAATCACTGACTGGTTTCGACTGCGGGGCTTCGGCTTCGTCATGGAGAAACTTACCAAGGCTCCTAAAGGTGCTCTTGTTTCTGTTCATGGATGCCTCGAGCAACGAACCAACAAAGAAGGTCATCCTTATCTAGAACTTAAGTGCCGTTCGCTTCGAGTTCATAACAAGCCAAAAGGCCAGGCTGACCCCGCAGCTGGCACTAGCGCCTCTGGTTATGACTCTGAATCGTTCAACGGCTCTTCCGATATGTCCACTGACTGGAGCAACTGAATCTACTTGTTATCCACTTTTGGATGACTTTATTTGCTCGGCTTGTCCGGGCATTTTTCATGCCAAACACCAGCATGAATTAATCGTTACATTCGCTAAAAGCTTTGAAAGCATGGGATTCTTCCCCACCGACTACAAGCGCGAATCCGATGCGTCAAACAGCAAAAGCGAGCCAAACCCAAAGTATTTCCAGTTCGATTCCAAAAACTTAAAAGACGGAGAGTCGATAAGCTTTAGACCCTGCGGTCAGTTTGAGTCGGGACATGTCGTTACCGGCTTTCAGTACTTCACAAAGGACGGGAACATTCGCCGGTTCTCTAAATACCCCACGGACTATTCTTCAGATATTGGCCTGACCTACGCAGCTAAGAATGCTACAGGCAAAGAGCTGGATGACCTTATCAAGGAAGGTAAGGACAAAGACCGTCCTAAGAAATTCCTCAGCTTCGTTGCGTTCTTCCCCGATAGAAAGGACTTCGTCTGCGTCACCATCCTGCAGAAGACTGTCCGGGCTCTGCTCGAAGACATTCTTGACATGGAGGACTACATCTTCCTCCCTTCAGACGTGGCCAATTTCACCTTGACTGCAAAGCGTAAGGGCGAAAAAATTGAAACGACCTATACCTTGGCACCCGTACTTAAGGTTCCATCTGCGGCATTTGAGAAAAAGTGGGAAGACGCAAAAGACAGAATCTGGCTCCCTGCGTTGTACGAGGGCGCAGATCCTTTTGATGGAAAGCCTGATGGAGGAAAGACTCAAGGCCTACCACCTTCTCGGCGTGACGAACTAGGAGCTGATCACGAGGTCGCAACTACCGGAATAGGCGAAGACTGGTAAGAAACGTAAACCGGTCTTACGAAATGTACGAGCGCCGCTTACACGGGCGCTTTTTTATTGCCATGCACGATATGGCGTTCTACTGTGTGACCACACAGCCACACAGCCACACAACCACACATGAAAAAGGTTCAGGTATCCATGACTGATCACTGTCACTCAGTGCTGAAAGACTATGCAAATGCCTTCGGCATGACGATGTCCGAAGTCTTGTACGAAGCGACCAGGCACCACATCCATAAGTCCTCTCTGAGCTGTGGCTTCGTAAGATCCCTGTTCGCGTGGAAGAAAGTCACAAGAGATAAAAGGCTCAACAAAGACTGCTACGGTTTTCATTGCTTCTCCTGCGACAACGTCACCGCCTGCAAAACAGGCGTCTACAAAGGGACGTGGGAGATGAATCCCAAAGTCCGGCAATTCATGGATCAGCACACCTCACCAAACGTCATAGCCATAGGCAACACAGAAAAAACATTCTCTAAAGACGTAGGACGAGAGCGTGTCCTGTCAAGCAACTGAAACACTTCGAATGTGGCTAGCTGTCCATCCATAAAAACAATCCCGATCAGATACGCCTCATGACCAAAGCTGGTCATGCATTGGCACAATTGCAAGACGAGGTTGGAGGTTGAGCTATGCACGACGACGACATCGTCAGGGTGACAGTCACCATGACGCGCAAACAGCACAAGCTACTCAAGCAATACGCAGGATTTTTTGGGGTGTCTCAGTCGGAGATCGTGACTGACTGTCTTGGATATTTTTGGAATAAACACCACAATTTTTGCACTCTTACTCAGCAGATTTTTACCAATCTGAAGCTTGCTCCTGACAGGCGACGGCATAAACCGTGCTACGGCCATCAGTGCCATCAATGCACAAAAGTCGTCGAATGCAGAACTGGCATGTACTCAGGCGTTTTGCAAGTCCACGAAAACTGCAGACCCCTCATGACCGACGAAGGCAAAGCGTCCATGAGAGCATTTCAGAAAGCACACGATCAGGCCCCACAGTGGATGGAGGACCTCAATTGAAATAATTCGCAGTCATAAGTATGTGAGCGATTCTCAAAGCAAGCGCTTATCCCCTTAGCTTTGGCCTAATGTATGTACACCAAGGGAGCCTTCCTGTCACACATCGAAAGACTTGTCAGTCAAAGCATGCTTTATACCCTTTGCTTCCTTGGTCCAGTCTTTCATCAATCCACCTCCTAAGTTCCTGGCCGCCTCATGAGCCAGATATCGGATCACTGAAGGCTGACTCACTAGGGCCTGCTTGGCAAGAAGCTTTGCTATTTCTAATAACTCATCTCGAGATAATCCTTCGATTTTTCGGTTGAATTCGACAAGCCTCAACTGCTCGCCAATAGTTGGCTCAAGAGCATTCTCGCTTTCTACCTCAGGGTGATTAAGCATTTTTTTTTATTCCTTTATCCCTGCAAACTAGCGACAATGTCAGAACCAATTCCCAAAGGCTATTACCTGCGCCTTCTCAAAGAGAAACCTTTTATCAGTTCTAAAACAAAAAACTACTACCTCACCCGCATTCCAGAACCGTCCACGATTGATTCGGATCTCTCAATCCTCGAAGAGCTGAGAGCAGACCATATCATTAGCTATTTCGACTACATTGAAGCATCTAAAGTCATCGTCATTGAGACCGAGTCAAGACTTGCTTCTTGCTGCGTTGAAACGAGCCACGACAAAGGCAGACGTTCGCGCTCTACTGGACACCTACGGTCACGAGCCAGTGTCAAGGGCATGGAATGATCTTCACTCGATTGATAAAGCTGCGCTGTCATTAGTCAGAGTTTTTAATGGAATTCTCATCCATGACCTTGGATCAAAACCTGACCCTGTTCGAGACCAACAAGCTAATCCTGACTGAACTAAAAAACACTAATATTCAGCTGCGCCAGATAGTGATATACCAACAGCAGACCTGTGAACAACTGCACGCTCTGAACCAGTTGATGCAGGGGTTTACTAATAATGGCGCATCACTTAATGGCTACATCCCTGATGCCTTCGTAACTGCTTACGTATCCGTCCTGGGACCTGTTCTTGCGAAACGTTTAGATAAGGAAGAAATCGGCCTGGAAGAACTCATGAAAGGAGCGACCCTTTTAGCCAGACGCTTACTTGAAGAGCTCAATGCTTATAGAAGCGAGCAAGAAGGACGCGATGTCCTGGCCGATGCCTTGGCCAATTTCAATGACCCATGGGAGCGGCCAGATAACGCGCCATCCGAATTAGAGCAATAGGGCTTGCATTTTGCAAGATAGATCGCTAATCTTTGCTCAGTCGCTGATCAAGGCATCAAGTGTTCCTGTTGGTTGTTGGGTGATGGAATGCAAAGCAACCAGGCCCTAGCTGTGTCAGTAGCTAGGTCTTCGCGAGGACAGGATGGGTTTAGTGGAGCCCCAAGGGCACTTGTGTAAGTCCTAAACAAAATCGTTACATTCATTAAAAGCCTCGGCATTAATGGATGAACCAACGAGGTTCGAGATAAATGGTGCCAGGCACTATCGAACTGATAAGCCAGGGAAAATTTACCCCAGTGTGACAACAGTCCTTGGGAAAACTGCGAGCGAGCATTCAAAGAAGATACTTACCAACTGGCAAAAGAAAAACCCTGGAGGCATGGAGAAAGCAGCGGCCAGGGGCACTGCCATTCATAAGGCCTGCGAGGATTACATCCGTGGACTCCCTGTCGACGTCCCGGCAGATTATCTGCCTTTCTGGCGCGGAATATCTCAGCATCTAGACAAATACGATTATTTCGTCTGGTCCGAAAAGCCGTTAAAGCCAGAGTGGGACTTCTGTGTCGGGTCAGATGGCATTGCTCGCGTTTGGAGTCACAAGCATGAATTCGTAGGTTGCCCAGATCTCGTTGGGGTGAGAAACGGGATTGTTATTTTATGTGATTTTAAAACCTCGAATCAGCCTTACTGTCGTTATTACGGCAAAGACAATCCAGTATGGAAGGCCAATTTCACCGGATGGTCGAAGCTCAGCAAGTGTGGTATGCAACTAGCTGCTTACTCGCTTGCGGTCGAGGAGACCTTGGGATTAAAAGTGGATTGCGCACAAATCATCGTGTCAACTCCAGAGATTGATCAATCCTTCTTATTTCAAGGCGACGAGCTCTCACGCTTCCAAACAAAGTGGTTACAGCGCGTCCGCAGGTACAAAGAGCTGAAAGAGCTAGAGCATCAAGCAGAGATTGAGCAGCAAGCTAATGAAAGCTAGACGAATTTAGAATGTTCATAACTTAATTTCTAATAAGTAGTGTCTAATAACTTCCTTCCCACTCTCTACGACGCACGTAACAATCGATTATTTGGTGCTCGTCCTGATGGTACATACGCTTATGTGGACCCTAACCCCACGACAAGGAATAGTCAGACCTCTGACTACATCAAGGTTTCAGATACAGAAAACATAATCGAGTTCGAGGTTCCATCAGGCAAGCATTACATTGCTTATTTGCCTGACGAGTCACTCAATAATTCTGTCAACAACTCTTACCCAACTAACAGCGAGATAAAGGTCGTCAACATAGGAGACGGCTCGCTGGAGGTCGCCTTCTATGGCTATGACTATGATGTCAAGTCAGTCAACGGCGCTCAACTCACAGGCAAATGGGCAGAAGCCAAGTTGCGTTGTAGAGGAGATAACGATTGGATTGTCAACGGCGAAGTCGGACCCACGAATGCCAAGCAGTATTCAGTCGTGAACGATGGTTCTAGCGCTTATGACTTCACTGGCGAGGGGCTGACTGATGACCCAAACCCAAACCTCACACTGATGGTCAATCAGGAGCTAATCCTTACAGTGAACGCCACTGGCCATCCGCTTTGGATCAAAGACAATGGATCTACCGGAGCAGGGAGCTCAACTGTTCCAGGTGCTGGAACTGTCGATAACAACGGCGCAACATCAGCTGTCATTCGATTCCGGGCCTATGTTGCAGGTACTTATTACTACAACTGCCAGCATCATTCAGCGATGAGAGGGTCAATCACTGTTAGCTAGATATCTACCAGGGCTTCCTGTTTGGTAAATGCTTCTTCTACTTCGGGGGGCTCACGATTCAGTAGTAAGGCGAAAGCTTCTACAGTTTCTGCCTCAAATTCTCCTTGAGATAATTTCTCCATAACGTCCTTGCCCAAGCCCAATCGCTCTTGCATTGCCGAACTGATCCTGCGATTCGCCAGGATCTCAAGTGGCCAACTGTATTTTTTAATGCTCGGCTCTAAATCCACTTTTACCGTATGCAGCCGGGAAACAGCCGATGTTGCATCGAGAAGGAACGGAATGTCCTCCTGGGCTCCTTCCGATCGAATCCAGGACGTGACTTCCTCTCGCGTGATCTGCGATGCGTAGTCTCCGGTTCGGTAGTAAGTCAGTAGGGAAGGGAGACTCACTCCTAAGGATTGCGCGAGGCGCTCTTGAACTTCAGTCCCAACTTTGAAGGGATTGATAGATCCACGCATGTACTTCGTCATCGTCCCTATCGTCACCCCTATTTCGGTGCATAGCTTGCGCTGAGAGAACCGATTTGAGACAAGCGCTTGCTTCAGCGCGTTGACGAACCGATCATTGATGAGCCCCTGGCGTTCATCGCCAGACCCTGCTGTGTGAGATTCTTCGACCATGATGCTCACTCCTAGAAGGAAAGTGATTTTTTGACGATTTGATTATATTGCCCATGTCTATAGGCACACATGCTTGTGCTTGTAGATACATATGCCTTAGGTGAATGTGCGCATGAGACTGACTTCTGCGTCGGTCACTCAGACTAGGCTCATCTAACCACTGCGGGATGGGTCATTAAGCTTATTTCGCAAAATTGCGAGGTTGGCATAATTGTGATGGGGTTGCTTGGTAGTCAAATGGTGCCAGACTGTGAGTGACATGTCACTCACTACGAATGCCAGAGCTTAACTGTAGCATCTGCTACATGTTTCACCCAAGCTGTTACCAGGAGAAACATAGCAAGACTGCCTTCCAAGATGCGTGGAGTCGCGACTGGAAGCCGAAAGAATCGCAGTTAATTGAGCTGAAAGACTGGGTAGGCAAAGGGATGGCATTCATCCCGGCGCACATGACATCCGGCCACAGGTCAAGCGCAGCCTTCGATTTCAGCGATCTAGCTGTCGTTGACATTGACCATGGACTTTCGATTGCTGACTTTCTGCAGCATCCACTAGCAGCAAGCGCTGCATGGTCTTACACCAGCTCTCGTCATGGACAGATGCCTGAGGATCGATTCCGTGTCGTATTCCGACTGCCTCATCGCATCCATGATCCAACGGTTTACAGAGGTGTCGTCACCTTGTTGATCAGAGCACTGGGCAGCGATAAGAGCTGTTCTGACCCTTGCCGAATCTTCTACGGCAGTGATCCAACTGATCATATTCTCTGGCAACCAGAAGCTGTGCTTCCCTCATCAATTCTTGATGACGCGGAAGAACACGCTCGCAAAACGATTGCCAGAGCGGCTGTCTCTACAGACACGATTGATCAGCAGTCAATCGATCAAGCGGTCTTCGTTTTGGAGCAGGTGCTCGAGCCAACCGTTGATGGAGATCGAGAACGATTCATGCGGATTACAGCGTCAGCAGCCACCGCTGGTTCTGCATTGTTCTCGGCATGGAGTGACTGGGCGTCACGCGGCCATCACGGCAAAGGCAAGAACTCCAAACAAACAACCGAGAAATTCTTTAACGGCTTCAGAGGTTCTGGCCTGGGGACTTTGTTCTTTCATGCCACCAATGAAGATCCGAACTGGCGGTCAAGCTTGCCAGCCGAGTTGAGGCAGTCAAGCGACAGCTCATCCAGCTTCTACGGCAGCGCCCTGGGCTACGACCATCACGACTTCATCGGTGATCCAGAGGACGACTTTTGGTATGACGGCCCAGCACCGGTCCAAGCCGAAGCGACCCAAGGGCTCTTTGATCAGGAAAGGCCCTGGACGAACATCGCCGTGATCGAAAGAGCTCCATCCGTTGAACCCACGATCGATGCCGACGACAGCGAGGCTGAAGGAGGAGACGGATTCGGCGATGTCGATAACTTCCCGGATCCAAGCAATGACGTCCCCCGAGTCAGGGCTGGGCGGGGCAGGCCTCGCGGAGAAGGCGAGGTTCAAGTTGTCGTCGATATCAAGACCAGATTGCAACGCCTCTACCCAGGCCTGCGCCTTAACTCCATGTCCCAAGACCTGGAATATGGATCAGTCGAAAAACCAATCAAAATTGACGACGCTTCAACTGCCTATGTCCGAATCAGTAATGGGGCAGGGCAAGTTTTTCCAAAGACACTGACTTACGACACCGCACTGATCGTCGGCAGAGAAAATGCCTATCACCCAGTGACTGCCTACCTAGAGAAATGCGCTCTCAAAGGTGAGACCTGCGGCTATTTCGATCGGATCGCATCGGAGCTACTCGGACTCAGGAGCGACGAGCTCACCAATCCAACGATGCCCTGCGGAAACCTGCTCGCCGACGTGATTATGAAAAGGTTTCTGGTAGGAGCTGTTGCTCGAGTTCTGGAACCAGGCTGCACTCATGACTGGATGCCGATCCTCATTGGCTCTCAGAACTCAGGCAAAACAAGTTTCTTCCAGTACCTCACTCCTCCCGCCCCGGATTCACCGGGTTCCCATCCTTGGGTCAGCACCGTGCAGCAAGGAATCAATCTCCTGAAGGACCGGCCTCACATCCTCCACGCTGGTTGGCTTGTGGTGATGGACGAATGCGAGAGATATTTCCGCCGCCAATACACCGAGGAGCTCAAGAACCTCGTCTCAATCGGAGTCGATCGGAGCGCAAGAAAATACGAGAATGAACGCAATTTCCTCCGGTCTTTTGTCCTAGCTGGTGCAACTAACTCAACCGATTTCCTGGTGGACCCAACCGGTAACCGTCGCTTCATGCCAATCATCGTTGATGGCAAAGTCCCCTCAAAAGAAAACCCCAACATCCGCATCATCGACCTGGACCGACTCAAAGAAGACCGAGACAAAATCTGGACATCGGCTTACAAGGCCTACCTAGACAATCCTGTCCACACCTTCAGCAGCTACGAGCTGTCTTTCATGAAGGAGTACATGGAAACATTCCAGAGCGATTCCCCTCTGGAGTATCAGCTCGATCTGGTGATGACGACCAAGCACTCAGGCGAGCATGGCTCTGACCAAAGCAAGCAGCGGTACTGGCTGATGGCTGATCTCTTTGAGTGGCTCGAAATACCTCTCAAGGAAGAGCGGTCCATGGCTCGACATATCTCGGACGCCTTGAAGAAAAAAGGATTCTCAAAACGCCGCGTCAAGGTAAGGGGCAAGGTGCTGAACATGTGGCTTACCTCTGACCCGCTCTACAACGAGAGTCTTGGATCTGCTGCTCCGATGTCTCGAAACTGGTGATTATGAGACTGTCGTGAGACGGGACTCATCTGAGACTCATGCCATTTCCTTGCTGGGAGTGGCTTTTTTATTTAGGGACTAATCCAATCACCTGCTGATTTCCTATCAAGACACCGCTTAATCGCTGTTCACGAAATGAGTCTCATCAGGTGACACTAGGTGACCTACTCCCATAACCTTTCTCCAGGAAAATAAATTCATTTCACCCCCTCTTTTCCTGCTTTCTTCTCTCTAGTAATTAGCTTTCAAGTTGCTAGACTCATCACACAAGTGGAAACGGTTTCTTGGTTGTCCGTATAAACCAAGAGGAAAGGGAATTACCTGGAGAAAGGTGGGAGGCGCACGACACCACATGTCACCAGAAAGGAATCCAGTCATACCAATGGATCTGCGGTGACGTGTACGAATGGCCAGGTTGCAAGATCCGCAGAAGCTCCAAACTCACTGCAGCGCAACGAGTTACGGCGAACCACATCTGCCGAAAAGACACCTCAGTTCAGTTTGGCTTGCAAAATGCCTGACATCTTTTACTATTTCAGTACCAGCGAGCTGCTCTCATGGCCAATCTGCCCATCAACCACCCGCTCTACGCAACTGATCGAGAAATAGTGGATGGCCTGCTCGCCCAATCCACGCCAGACATGCTGGCACTTAGTCATGCAGGTCGGCTTTTTATTCGGTATGACGGATTCCCTGGTGCCTACGACATCAAATCAGATCTATCCAAATGCCTAAGCAATTGGGGAATGGACCTAGACCAAATGAATGCATCCTGCATCAAGCTTTGGGGCGAAGGCTTCCGTCCTGGTGATGCTTCGAATGAACTCTCAGTAGGATCTGGCGCTAGTTAAAAATGGAACTGACATTCGAGATCCAAGCACTGCTAAAGGCCACAGAGCCAACATGCTTTGCGCTTCTCGAGTGTCAACGTTTGCTGCAAACTAGGGACCGCAAAACCCACCGACTTATCGGACAAGCGCTTGATAGATGGGGCATCTCAAAAGAAGAACTGGCTGTGCGTAATCGCCTTTGCCGGATCGATCTAATGAGTGTCGATCTCTAGTTTCCGAATTCGCGTCTCATGCTCCTGCAGTCTTGAATCCAGGGCACTTATATCTTGCCCAATATCCAGTCTTAGCAATTGCACTTCCTTCAGGATGGCCTCCATGCCTCGCTGCATTTTCCCTTGCTCGAATGCCATTCGCCACAGCGCTCCTACAGCGGCAATCCCAATCCCAGCAGCGACTTCAAGCACAGCATTCGCTTGTGGTTTCTCTCCCCCATTCTAAGTAACTATGGACAACCTCCGAGCTCCAAAAGCTCCGACGCATTGGGATCAGAGATTTCTCGTCATCGCATCTCATTTTGCTGGCTGGTCGAAAGATCCATCAACAAAGGTTGGTGCGGTCGCCGTTCGCAGTAGAAGGATTCTTGCGCAGGGATACAACGGATTACCAGCAGGAGTTTCCGATTCGGAGTCGAGACTTATGGATCGCACTACAAGACTTGCGATGACTGTCCATGCCGAAACCAATTGCATCTGCCATGCCGCGCAAAACGGAGTTTCCCTAATCGGAGCCACCATGTATGTATGGCCACTAATGACATGCAGTAACTGCGCGTCAATGCTGATTCAATCAGGGATCAATAAAGTCGTAGTACCAAATTTCGTAGAGCCTCAACGTTGGCAAGATTCATTTGACTTGGCCAGAACAATGTTTATTGAGGCTGGTGTGTCAGTTTCACGCATCCCAATGTCAGGTCCGATTAATCCAATGGAAGAAGATGATTCGGCGCTCTGAAGCATCAATCACCACGCGAAACAGCAAGCCCAGCAAAAACCATTAACCTGTCTTGCAGAGTGCAAGATTTCTGATTAATGTTGGCTTTGATGGTTGGGCACAGGATCCTGCATAAGGTCACAGGCCAGGCAGGATTCGTGACCGCCGCTTCTTCAGCCACTGGCTGGAACAAGGGGTTAGTCACCGTGACGCTTGAAGGGTCGACAAGATCTGAAGACTGGCCTCTAACTCAAGTTCGCCTTCGCCAAAGCTCTGAACAGCTGGCAATTCATGGCGGTGAGTTTAATCCTCCTAAGGGGTTCCCCCTGCACATAAAATGAAAGTCTCAACACAAAAACCTGCACGATTCGCTGTTGGAGATCGCGTTACTGAGGTCAAAACTTTTGCTGATCACTGTATTCGATCTTCCCATCCTGACTTTGAAAAGATTACCCGGATGATTCATAATCGTCGAGAGGGCTGCGTGGTCGGATTCCTGACCAAAAAGAATAGTCGCAGACAGGAAATCACCTACGCATTAGTTGTTTGGGATAAATTTAAAACACCGGCCCAACACTCCGTATCCCGGCTTAGACGGATGGAAACTCCTGAGATAGCAACCGCCTGACGTTGATACATTCTTTTCTCTAGAAAATAACCATGGCACAGTGGCCGCTACCTCCCGATCTTCATGCGCGGACAGAAGCAGGGCCGCTGTGTCCTTTTAGTGACCACTCCCTTGGCTCAAGAGATGGGCGGATTTCTCGATACGATGACAGCCATGCATGTGTCCGCTGTGTATCTGCCTTAACTGAGGGCAGGCTCACCCTGGATGTTCATAAAATCCATAGGAATCACCGTCGTAGATTTTTAGAATTTTGGAGCTTTGTAGAGATCGGCGAGCCAGATGAATGCTGGCCGTGGCGTGGTAGACAACATTCCAAAACAAACAGTCCATATTTTTCCATCCCAAGGTTCTGGGGTAGCGCACGTCAATACTCTGCTCAGCGGGTTGCCTTCTGGTACACCTGGGGAGATATCGGACGCCTTCCGATTAAAGCAGTATGCGGTAACAACCAATGCTGCAATCCGCTTCATCTAAGAGCAAAAGGAGTACCCCACTATCACCACAACAGGCACATGTCCAAGATTGACCTGGAATACAACTCAAATAAACTTGAACACGATACCTTCTTGTTCTTGGAAGCGACGAAAGAAAAAGACAATAAAAGATTTGAGAAGATTCAGAAAATCAACAAGCTCTGGATCGATTTCAGGATGTCGTCAGACAAACCTGTCCAGCTTGAAGACTTAATCAAAGCAGCTATGGCTGACGACGACATTTCGTAGAATTAAGCCACGCAGCTAACAGCTCAGGCAACAAAAGCTTCGTAATAGCAGAAGAAGACAACCTTCAGAATCAAATCAACAAGGAGTTAACTGATGGACAAGATGTTTCGGCCTATGACTAAAGGCCTGCAAGGGTACAAAGGGCTGATGCACGGAAACCCTTCAAAATACTACACAGATGAATGGGATAAAGACTCTGGACGTTTTAAGCTTAAAGAAGGATACTCACACGTCGCTCATCAAGATGCACCTGATGCTCTTGCATCTGTTACAGATAGACGCACTAAAAAAGGTAGTGGTTTTGAATACGGAGATACAGTAAATATCTACAAGAAGGTAGACACCCGTGCTCCTTCACAAGCCGCTGAAGCTGCACCGGAGCCGACGCCGGAACCCCCAGTGCGTGATGACGAGACAGTCCAAAGGGAGCTGGCGGAATTAAACACTGGTCGAGATCGTTATGACAACACTCGTTATGACAACACTCGTTATGGGTTTTCAGATGATCCATATAAAGACGCTTTTGGTCACGGTGATGATCTAAACGCTCATTACCAGAATAAATTCATTCCTAGCCTAAAAGCAGAGGCCGAGCAAACTTCCAGAGAAATTGGCTTTAGCGGAAGGAATGCTGTCAATAGCTTTGTTGGTAAAATTCCTCAGCTTGGTGACCCTAAAGATTTATTTGCTTACTATTCAGATAAGCTCACTGAATCAGCTTAGGGCGACTCGTAGAATAACTTTATATTCATAGCAGCTAAATGTCATACGCCACGAGTGGGGGGACCAAGCGATACGCTGATTACACAAACAGCAATTCTGGTCAGACACAATTCTCTGATGCTTGGCAGAAAGGTGCTCGATACCAGCAACTGCGGGGGGCGAGTAACGGTACGGTCAATGATGCATTTAATCAACAGTTCGCTACTTCTAAGGGAGGTGATGAGACTGGTACGGTTGCCGACGATGGTGGCGGCTGGCGTCTAATCAAGCAAGACGGAGGCAGCACTTCGAATGAGCGCCTAGAGGATTACAGGAAAATTGCAGAGCAGTGGCAAGCGGCTGGCTATGACGTTCGTGTTCAGGACCATAACCCTACGTTTGGCAAAAAACGTCAAAGCGAAATCGCTGTTCGGATGGGTGAAGCTAAAGAAGCTAAAGACGAGCAGGAGGTCAACCCAGAACGAGACCCTGATGTTGTTGCAGAGGAGGTCAGGCAATTAAACGAGGGACGAAACAATTACGACAACACTCGCTTAGATAAGCCAGAAAATAATCAACCTCGTTACGGATTCTCCGATGACCCGTACAAAGACGCGATTGGTCACGGTGATGATCTAAACGCTCATTACCAGAATAAATTCATCCCTAGCCTAAAAGCGGAGGCGGAACTCACCTCGAAAGAAATTGGCTTTAGCGGTAGGAATGCTCTCAATAGCTTTGTTGGCAAGGTCCCAAAACTTGGCGATCCCAAAGATTTGTTCGCTTACTATTCAGATAAGATCACTGAATCAGCTTGATTTCGGAAAAGATAAAGGGACTCGCTATGACCGTAATAAAACTTAGCGTGATAGGGCGTGCATGCTGCGTGACATGGCGGTAACTTTCACTGAGTCGCTTTTCCACTTTGGAAGCTCCAGTATTTCAGCCGTTTAAAGCAGAGCTTATCAACGCAACTGAGTGCCCTCAGCGTGTCGCGTATACAGCCCTGCATACTGACTACAGCGAGGAATTCGTTGGATTAACAACGCTCCCTGAGGATGAAGCCGGAAAGCTTGTTGTAAAGCTGCTTCTTAAAGGAGGCAAAGGACACTGGGGGCCTCTCGAGCATCCAAGCATGAGCTTGATGCTTAGAGCCGATCACAACACAATGATGCAGCTCAGGACTCACCGTGCTGGATGCACATTTGACTATCAGTCAATGCGATATACCGGCGATCGAATTCGCAAGGTTGCTTTACGAGAGTTAAAGCCAGAGGAAGTTTTTTACGTCCGGCCACCAGGGAACTACTGGGATCGCCAAGGTGACAAATATACATGGACTGAAGAACAGGCAGAGGAATCACTTGCGATGTGTTTTTCATCCGCAATTGATTACGACCGTCTGCGCTCATCGGGAGCATCAGAAGAACACTCGCGGTCAGTGCTGTCTACTGGATACCTTCAAAATGGGCTAGTCACTGGCTCGCTCAGATTCTGGCTTCATTTATTAGATGTCCGCGCTAAAGCCGATGCACAAATGGAAATCCGAGACCTGATGAATTTAATTGAGCTGCAAGTCCAGCGCTGGGTCCCCGAAGTCTGGAGCTGGTATCAACAGCACCGCCACCACAAAGCGCTACTTGCCCCGTAAATGGGACCACATTCAACGCGCAATTCAATTGTCTTAATCCAAATGGAAAAAGCTGAGACATACAAGCCTGTCCTCTACGACGAGACAGATCAACACATCATGTTGATATCTGCCTATGGCGAGCTTCAGGCATTCCGTAAATCAACAGAAAACAATGAAGCCCTTACCGAGCTCAGAGGTGTAGCCACAGCTGCGCTTTGCATTGTTGACGACCTTCTGGATTCATTCGAACAAATCCTCAACCTTACTAAGCATGAATAGACCAGAGCCCATCGAAATGCTTGCCAGCTTGTTTCCAGAGCTGCTCAAAGCAACGTCTAAATCCGAACGCGAAGCCTCAGTCAAGTACAGCCTTCTTGCTTCTGAGGTCGTATGCCTCGATCTGATTCGTTTATTCGATCAGGGCCTTTTACGTCACGGGCCAGGCGTACTGGTTATGCGCCTAAACAAAGGGGCAAGAGACTCTACCTTTCTGACCACTGACGATATAAGCCAGGATTACGAAATTGCCAAAGCTGACGGGGACAAAAAGACAGCAGAAGCTCTCAAGTCAGTGATCGCATTAATCGAAAGTACAAACCCAGAAAAATGGGCGGTGCTAATGCGTGTCGACAATTCTGGAATTTCTGCAATGCGAATCAATCGCGAGCATCCAACTGAAGACCTCGAATCAAAACTGGAGATGATTTCAGAATGAGCGACTCTAGTCTTGGCTATTTCACGGTTGGCATACTACTCGGCTTGGTAGTAGCAATCTCAATTGATCTTGCTGTCACTCCATTAATGGCATATGGGGGTTGAACATCGCATCGAACTCGGTCCTCCTAGAGATCTGGTAGAGGCGGCAAAAGCGGTAATGGGAGCAATTGACTTTGATCCCTTCTCTACAAAAGATATCAATCGTCTTGTTCAAGCAGCACGATTTTTAGACAGAGATCGCGTTGCCGAACCAGAAATTGCATTGGAGAATGTGTTGGCTCCCGACTGGGACCTTCCTGGAGAGAAGCGAGCCTTCATCGCTCCCGCCCATGGAGCGCAGTGGAGTCGCAAGCTGATCAATAAAACTCTGCGCGAATATCAACGAGGAAGAGTTGATCAGGCTGTTATTTGGGTTGCCAATAACGAAACGCTCACCAAGGTTCCTTGGGTCTGGAATTTCCCGGTCTGCATTCCGTTTAAGCGACTAAGGGCAACTTGGTACGACGACGAGTTAGATAAATTTAGGAATACAGTTCCAGCAAGTTGGTCATCAGTTGTTTACCTCCCGCCTTCAGACCCACAACGCTTTCACTCCAAGGTCTCGCTTTTTCATGCTTCATTCTTCACCATGGGCGCCATCATCTTCAACGAGATGAGTGGACATACAGACTGGGAAAAAGCATACGAGCTAGGTATGAAAAAGAAATACAATTATTACACTTAATGTTTTCACTTTATTCCGACTCCGACTTGGACGAGATGTTTTTACCTTATTCCGACTCTGACTTTGACGAGTTCAGAATGCCAAATGGAGAAATCTATTATGTCTTGCGATCCATTGTGTATGACTCGTGGCTCACATGGAAGGACGCTTTACCTGAATTAACCGAACAGCGCACATTGCTGGATCAAGAAACTGTCGACAACATCACAAAACTTGGCTCATCATTGCACTCATTCCATCAGAGCCTCCCTGACTACCGACCGCTTACGAGGACACCATTCAAAGTCACTCGTTGGTGGGACCCGGAAGACAGAGACGAACGATGGAATGGCGGATCGGCCTGTCTATTTTCAATGACAGACTATTCTGCCACTGATTTAGTACGGCTGATTCAGAAGAAGACAGAGCTCGCAGTTACACCCGTCTCCAAGCGTTACGTTGAGGCATATTTACCTGACTCTTAATAGGTTTGTACGTAATACTGAACTTTCTAGGCTCTTTCTTTACGACCGTTATTATTTCCTGTGTGGATCCCGTTAATTGGGAGAACTGCTATCCGCCTGATACATGGCTTGTGCCTTGGGTGCATGATGTGGTTCACATGCATAAAGACGGCGCCTATCACGAGGAGCGTTGCGTTCTCGATCAATAAGCGGTGTAAGACCCGCCACTCAAACCAGTCGAGTCCAAACCGGTCGAGTCAACTTTAGGTTCGTCACTGGGATCATCTTGATCCTTACTGAATTGCTTGTCTATCATTGCTTGGCGCTGCTCAGGATCAAACTGTTTGCCAATCCATGATTCCTTGCGTGCTCCGAATCGCCCAGTACCTTGTTGGTCGAAAATCTTACGGCTGTCTGCCTGCCTTGCCTGGCGTTGCTGAATTACACGAGTACCAGTTCTTCTTCCTTCTAAAGACTTGGTCCCTCCTGTGCTGCCGCCATAGTTCTCAGCTTTACGCGCTGCGGCTTTAATATTGCTCATATAGGAGCTCAGTAAAGCCTCTCTCTGATCAACGCTTTTATTGGAAGCTTTTACTCCGTTGTAAAAGCGCATCCCTGAATATCTTCTATCCATTCCTAACGGAATAACGCGGTACTGCTTCCCCTATCCTAGATGCAACAGTTCGAAAGCCTTGTCAGTTAAAACTCGTTATGACCTTATCCCCTGGTGCGCGGTTGGGGAGATTGCAGATGTCCTTGCATACGGGGCTGATAAATATACAGCTAACAACTGGTGCCGAGGCACAAACTGGGGTAGGTATTTTGCTGCTCTATGCAGGCACGTCTTTGCCTGGTGGGCCGGAGAAGACAAGGATCCAGAGACTGGCTTCTCCCATCTCGCTCATGCAGGTTGCTGTTTAATTTTTCTAATGGAATACCAACGCAATCAGTGGGGTCAAGACGATCGCCTCTCCGGTCCTGATGGAAAAGACTTTACGAAATACGATGGCATTGACCTAGACCTCAGCTGATTATTCAGCGGCGAACTGATTGTTCAACTGAGTCATCCGCTCCCCAAGAGCAGCAAGTTGGTCATTGATCTTCTTATTCATCGCCGCTGGAGTTTGATCGCCGCCGCCAAAGACTGCTGACTGACGTGCAACCTGCTGTTGCTGCTGTGTCTGTTGTGCCATCCGTTGTGCTTCGATCTGAGCTACCTGCTGGAATGCGCTCTGCACTTCATTCCGAGTAATTAGTTCAGGAACGGATTCCTCAAGCAGTGTAATTCTCTTGCTTAGCTGACCGCTTCTAAATACAGCACTCATCCCTTGGCCAGAAAGAACGCCGATCAGCGCAGCTAGCGCTCCAATTGCAACTGAGCCCATGAGTAAGAGAGTTTCTCAGCTGAATGTAACAACTAATAGCCAAGCATCTTTCTGATGTTCTTAAAGACTGGAGCAAGGACTCCAGATCCTTCTTGTTCATTCTCAGCAATCACTTTCATCTTGTCCATAGCCATTCTCTTGTTGCCGGCGGGTGGCGAAGGTGCGTTGGCAGGAGTACCTTCCATGTTCTGATATTGACCTCCATACACTGCTTGTAGCTCGTTCAGGGATTTACCTCCTTGGCCGTAGTACGACGTACCTGTAGCTGCTGTGGGGAATGACGCCCACTCCGGGGCCAAGGCATCAGCAACCCTTCTACTCATTCCGTCATTTGTAATTATGCCTAACCCTCCCAAGCCTTGAAGACGCTGATCCGCTAACGCCAACGCCGCAATATCTTGATTAATCGGAGTGAAATCGTTAAGACCTAAACGTCCGGCTAACGGTTCGTATGTCGTACTTAGGAATTGGTACGCTCCTGCAGCATCGCTTGACAGGCCATTCGAAGAATTAATTAACCGTGGGTGCCTGCTCAAATCATTGAATTTGGCACCTGTAAACATGGTGTTATAACCATCTGCCCCTGCTGTTCCTTCAGCAAACCGAATGGTCTGCAGGAGGCTTTGACCTTCAGGAGTGTTTCTCCATTGTTCGTAGTAACCCCTACTCATTGTCTACGCCTAAAACAATTTCGTCCATGTCCAACTCCATTGTGGCAGATTCATAGACATCCTTGATATAATTCACCGCTTCTTCTTCTGTCGGTTGATAGCCAAATACCTCTTCTAATTCTTCCAAGCTGCTAGGCGAGAACGGACTCCTTTGCTCGTCCAACTTGAAGACAAGCCCAGCCTCCCGACTGAACTCCCTGAAGCTCTGCTTCAACTGAAACCTCACCTCCCAGCAAGCCAGCAAGGCTTCGATGAGCTCCTGCCTCGACAGATCCTTTGCCTCCAGCTCCACCCTTTTCAGGACAAACTTCTGTTCTTGAGTTAGTTCGTACATTTGAGGCCTCTCCAATTGTCCAATGCGTCGAAATGGGGGCTATCCATGCAGACACCTTTTCGGCTCGCTTTGGGCAATACCAAGGGGTCGACTCCCACCAATCTAAGTAATTCCTCGTCGACCCTTTAGCTCTGTTGCACCTGATGCAGCTTGGCACGATGTTTCTTCTTGCCCATCGGTCGCCTCCCCACCGCCTTGGAACAACATGATCAAGCGTCATTTCTAACGTCTTGCCATCCGATCCATGTGTCCTGCCGCAGTAGGCACATCTCCCCCATTCATCTTTTATCGCTTGTCGGTAACGTCTAATTGCTGCCCTCGGTTGCAAATCTTTCAGAGTGATTATGTACCACTCAGGATGCTCTGGCGTCATACAGCTGTAATAGCTATACGACAACATTAAATATTATTTTTAGTGAGTGAAAAGTTTCGATGCCCAAACTCGATTAGCCTGAGCATTCGTGTCAATTCTTCCAGGTGCAATACGGGGTTCCATCAAAACCCTGACGTCCTTACGGATACGCCACACCTGGAGGCTCGAGGCTTCGCCACCCCTTGAGCTCCCAAAGCATAGCGATTGAGTATGCGTTGTGCAAGAACTCTCTCGCATTAAAAAGCCCCTCTGGTGGCGGCCAGAAGGGCTTTCGTTTTGAATGCTACTAGAACGAATACTTAGCTCCGAGCTTCGTCCCATAGGAATTCTGGTCGTCGCCGGTCATAAAAGCTGCTTCCCAATAGGCGCCTAGCTTCTCAGTAATACCGATTGCGCCGCCCATTTTTCCGCTGAGCTCGAGCTCCGAATCCTCCGCTCCTGCTGGAGTCAAGTAAGCGGGGCCAGCCTGGGCGTAGACAGACATTGCACCGATTTGACCTTCAGCTCCGATATGAAGCTCTGTGGCGGCACCGGAGTGATCCTGTCCAACGAATCCGTCATTCCGTTCTCCGTTCACGTAGAAGCCACCGGCTTGAGCGGGGATAGCGAGAGCGAATGCGCCGGTCAGGGCAAAAATAGACTTAAGCACTGCGTAGGTAAAAATACGTCCCCATAATTTTAGTAACAATCGTTCACGATGTAATCCTTGTCATGCAGGGAAAGCCTGATAGTGTGCAAGACAAGTCATTCAGCTTGCATGATCGGATCAGGTCGTACCTCATGAGAACCCTTCTCACCGCCAAACAAGCAGCTCAAGTCATGGGCGTGTCTTTGCGGCATGTCCATGAACTGATTCGCGAGGCTGACGTGGACAAGCAAAGCCGTTGGCAGTTTGGCCGAGAGATCATCAACCTCAGCCCCAAGACCTCTTTGAAGCGGACGCTACGCATCAACATCAATGTGATCATCCCGGTCCAGTGATTCCTTGAGTTGAGCCTTGACTTTGGCTTGATTGCGTCCGATTGCAGCAAGAGCAGAGACAGCGATCTTGTTCGGATCGATCCAAGCCCTATAGGTTTCAATGTGCTCTTTTACGCTATGGCCCATGAGCTGGGCAGCGTCAAAAATATCAAGCTCCGCGCCACCATTACGCCATAGTCTCCCGGCAAAGGCGTGCCTTAACGCATAGGGCCTCCACGGCAGCTTTTGCTTTAGCCGCCACTTGTTTAGCCAACAAGAAGTTGTGTCATTGCGGTCAGGGTCTCGATCTGACTCAGGGCGTTGCTCACGGTGCTGCAGGTTGAACAGTTCAACCCAGGACTCTTCTTGTGGAATCACCGTGCGATACCCGGTCTTGGTCTCGTCGTGTACCTGCGCCAACATCAGCGGCTCATTGGTGAGCAACTGGCATTCGTCGCACTCATGTGGCCGCAGCCCATATGTGGCCATCATCCCGAAGTGCCAGCGATACGGTTGCGGAGCAGATAGAACCCAATCAATAATTTCTGAATCTGCAGGCACGTCAAGCGGATTCCCTTTCCTGCTGTAGGTCGGAATGCCAACCTCAGGGAACGGGACACCGGCAATGACAGCAATATCTTTCAGTAGATAAAAAAGCTTTTTGTAGGTGTACTGGCTGCGTTTGTATCGCCCCAGCTCCTGCGCAATGGATTCTGTGGAGACCTTGGCTGTCATGGGCATCAACTTGAGGCTGCCCCAGTAGTTGACTTGCCAGGTAGAGGGGCTCGTTTTGCCTAGCTCTACCTTCCTGCGCCGCAGTGATCTGATGGCTTCTTGCCAAGTGCCTGTCTGGCCCGCGTGTTTGGTGCGCTGCCAGTCGGCCCAGTCCCAACGACCGGCCTTTAAGTCCCGCTCAGCCTTCTTCAGCCACTTCTGTGCTTGCTTGCGACCTGCAGGGTCGTCGTCTAGCTGCAAGGTGATCAGCGTCTGAGCGTTGCCGGGCTGGCCGTTTTTCTTAGGGAAGGTGCCAGAAATGTAGAGCCGACCTCGTTGTTCCCTGACTCTTGCCATACAACTGAAGCGATTGGTGTATGAATTTTGCCACCTATGTCTAGAGACCTATAAACAAGCACCTATGAACTGCAAGATTTTTGCGCAATTCTGTGCATTTGTGCGCATTAAAAAAGGGGCTCGCCTGAGCCCCAAACCCTTTGCTATCCCTGAGATCTCAGCTAGCGAGCTCAATCTCGAGCTTTTCCTTGAGCTCGCCGTTGTTGTATTTCTCGCTCCCGCTATGACTGGCTTTTGAGGATTGGTTTATAGCTTTCTTTATGCCCTATTTTTTACAGGGCTGGCTTTAAGTTACATCCACGGCCAGCTGATCTCAACGTCCCCTTTCCAGAGGTCGGGATCGACCGGCGTCTTGCTTACGTAGACCCTGAACGCTTGCTGAAAATCAGCCAGGGGTATGCCGACGCTTTTGGCTACATGAGCGACATTTGTCTGGCCCCTGTAGCAATCGTGCAGGGCTTCCTCAAGAGATATATTCATCAGCCGTGATCCGGCAAGAGCCTTTGCAGTAAGAGTCGAAGCCGATGTCTCTGCTCTCTTGGCATCAGCGCTCCTTCCTTGGCGGCACGTTTCATGAGCTCTTCGAGCTCTCGTTCACTAGCGGTCATCAGACAAAACCCGTAATCAGGACGCTAACGATTTCGCAAGCTTCTTCTCTGCTTTCTCAGCCTTGCGAAGCAGCTTTCTTGCGTCATCCCTAGATTCGCAGCACTGCGCTTTGACAGCTATTTCGAACAGCTTTCTGTACTGTTTTGCTCGCTTCATAAGTTAGATCTCCATGTTTTGCAGTGTGTAATCAAGGAGACATCTATAAACCAAATCTTTCTTTTTCATAAGGAACTCTTGTTCGGCTGGGTCGCCACCAGGCCAAAGATCTAGAGCCTTGCAAGTTGTACTGTATTCGAGTCTCAAACTATTGATGCAGTAAGCGAAACTCGCAATCACTTCAGAGTCCATTGCTAGGAATTGTTATATCGATGTCATACGGTTTTGGCTTAAATGGAGACAAGTACATAGCAGCTCGGGCCGCCTGAGTAAGAGGTGATGAAGTGGCGCTCTGACCACCGGCTTCAACTTTTTGCTTGTAACTGCGATCATCCATAGGCGGACGCATCATTGACGGTGCTTTCCCATTTTCAATTTGAATCTGGTTAATTAGTCTTGCTCTTGCTTCGGGGTCATAAATACCCTGCAGTTTCAACAGAGCCTTGCGAGGACGAAACGAGCCAGACACCAGATCTGGATCTTCAGCCTCATTGACCATGTCATAGGTATCTGTCACACGAATTGAACCATCGTTCTTGACATCCGCCATAAAACGACCGAGCGTCTGTGTCGCTGCTTTATCGTCCCTCATATAAGGATTGACTGGGCCAGAGGTAGGTACTCCAGGCCCCGCTAATAGAGTCGTCCTCTTCACACGATCTTTGCTCAGACCTCCAGAGAAGAGCGAATCGAATTCGCCATTTCGGACCGCTTTACTTTTTCTAAGAGTCTCTTCAGCCAGCTGATTTAAAGGCGTTTCGCCAGCACCCTGTTTAGACGCTTTACTGATCATTTCGGCGAAACGAGTTTCAATCTCAGGAGTCATAAGGAATACATCCCGAGCAGCAACTTTGGGGTCTACGTACTCAATTAGCTTGTCTGGCTGCTCCGTGGCTTGACGCAATGAACGCAATGTCGATTTATCGAACTCCAGGCCTTCGTTGCCGACACCAGTCATATACCTGACAAACAGGTTCATACGATCAGGGAGAATGTTTAAAGCTTTACCAGCTAACCGTTGAAAAGGCATTACCAGGAATAATTACAGGACCAATAGCCAGGCGTTGTCTTGTCTTTCTTCTCATCGCAGCTGTGCCGACTGCGAAAATTCTTTCTGCGGTCAGCATCACCGTGACCTGAGCCTTTCTTGCCGCCCTCGGAATGGTGCTCCATCTTTGGATCACCGAAGCGAACAATCTTGTCCTTACCGTTCTTGTCTTTGACTAGGACTGCAAACTTCTTATTTTCACCGGGAGTTTTCTTCGGCTTGTTGTAGCCACTAAAAACTTCTCCGGCATAGCGAATCTTCTTACTCATGATTTACTCCGGTACGCAGTGGCACGCCGACGAGCTTCGGCCGCTGCCTTTGTGTTCTTGACCTGATGATTCACTGGCTTGCCTTTCGACGCACGCTTCTTCTTGTCGTCAGTCGCTTTGCGCTCCTCTTTCGTCATCGAGGCCCAGGCCGCCTTTGGGAGGTAACGCTCAGTACGACCTTTCTCGCGTGCTTTATCAGCCATCTTTCTTCTCGTACTCCTCTTTAGTCTGCCAATCCTCTTTAGACCACTTACTTAGTTTATTGCTTGAAGATTTCTTCCCTTCGTACTTACCGCCAGCATCCTTGTAGTACTTAGTCGCAAGCTGCATCGCACGAGCAGAATGCCCACCCATTTTCTTCTGGGCCTTAGCTTTTGCTTTTGCCCAAAGCTCAGGATTCTTTTTCTTAGCGGTTCCGTCAGCCATTGATTTGATCCTCCAGTTCCCGAATTCGACGGTCTTTTTGGCTTTCAAGACCCATCATTTCTGCGGCAACTCCACCAGCGGCTAGGCCACCAAGAATTCCAACTTCGTCACCAAACACTCGGCCAAAAGCTCTACCAACTTGTTCGCCGGAAACAGGCGTAGTGGGATTTAATAAAGAGCGAACGCTTTCTGCGGGTGACCTGCCATCGTTGAGTTCCGTAAGTTGCTCTAAAATCTCCTGATCATCAATATTTTTTGGCATATTTTCGAGCCCCTCAGCAACCGCAACAATAGTCTCATCGATACTACCTGCAGCTTTTTTAGTTATTAAATTTTCAACATTTTCATAATTAGCAAGAACTTTTTGAATTCCAGGGTTCTCATCCACGAGACGCTTCATAGCATCCGGCGGCAAATTCTTTACCGCTTCAAGACCCGTCGCAACCATACGGCCTTGACTAACCTTCGGAGCTAATTCAATAAATGCTTTTGGATCGATACCATACGAGTTAGCAAAAGCCACAGGGTTCTCGATAGCTTCACGCATGAGTTCAGAAGAAGTTTGCTTTACCAATCCCTCTTGAACAACATTTTTCATAATCACACCTTGATCTCTAAGCCCTGAAGCAGTTGTCTCTGAACCCGCCATTCGCCCAAAGTTTGCAAGCAGGGAATCTTGCTGTTTCAATGCTCCTGGATTTGCCCTCTTACCGATACCAGCGCCAATACGACGTCCCAACATACCCATTCCAATACCACCAGCAATTGCAGCTGCTGTTTGAAGAGCCGTTTGCTCAATCGACTGATCACTGGCAAGCATGCCACCGCCAGCCAGCAACCCTCCAAGGGTTCCTTCAGCAATCTCCTCACCGAGAGGATTATGCATAGCGAAATTAATTAACCTTGAGCCAGCAGTTCTTTCCATAAGCTAGTAGCGCTCCTGCTCAAGTTCTGGATCAGGATCTACCAATTCTAAAATCCCGGCACCGGCAAGGATTGCTGCGACTAATTCACCAGCTCTACGCTTCTGACTGATGTTTGGCGTTCTTTCTGCATTTGCAATCAGGGCAATATTCTTCTTCTGTGCATCAGAAAGCTGAGCTGCATATATCTCGTTTTGACCTGTGACAGTCTCAAGACCTTGCGCCAAGTCACGCACTTGATTCTCTTGATCAATGCGATTAGCTGCAGCTTGCTCGCTAGCATCTCGGCGCATTAAATCAATGTCATATTCCTGCGCTTTTAGAGCTCGCAATGCATCTTCAAACGATGCTCCAGGATTGCTTCTGACAAACTGTGCTACTTGCGCCTCAAGCTGCATTTGCTCAAGCTTTGCCTGAGCGGCTTGAATATCCTTAATCTCCCTGCTACCAACTCTTCTATCCATGGTTTTAATTCCTTCCAACAGGCCAAGTCATTTCCATGCCAACGACGAGCAAAGAAATCAAGCTAAATACATATAGAGCTGACACCATTAAACGCCTTTCAGGAATCCAGGCTGCTCTGGACCGGGTAGATACATCCTTCTAATCTTGTCAGCATCATTGGGATAAGCACGCATCAATCGGTTGACATCGTCTTCCGTCAATCCTTTTCGCGATCTACGAGCATCTCCGAATCCGGGTGTGATATCAAAACTAGTTGCTAGTTTGAGCGGGAAGCCATCACGATCTCGGCCTTCCCCATACGGCTTTTCTGGAGGTGGCGTGCGTTTTGAATCGTATGGCTCACTCGGTACGCCCCCTTCTCCACGGACTAGCTGCTCGAGCTCAAAGGGTCCATCACGCTCAGGACGATATTCCAGCGTGCGTAATTCGGCTTTATCACGCTCAGGACGATATTCCAGCGTGCGTAATTCGGCTTTATCTTCAGGGCGAAGCAGAAGATCATTGATAACACCAGTAACAGCGCGACCAATA
>ERZ802821.191-NODE-191-length-33415-cov-12.7041_pt1 | contig 33415 bp, 35 predicted proteins | sample MGYA00345648_ERZ802821 | MGnify/ENA primary metagenome ERZ802821 (study PRJEB30503, sample SAMEA104212357) | marine metagenome | biome: Westerlies Biome; feature: [SRF] surface water layer (ENVO:00010504) within the epipelagic zone...; material: water... | reverse complement strand
AAATTCACAGAAGCTAATAACTGGGAAGATTGTGGAACTGGTTCATGGCCTGCTACTGGCTGGGACAAAGATTACACCATTAATTATATGAACCCTGCCGTATTTGCTAAACCTGAAATGGCAAAAGCAAAAGCTTTTTTCCAGAAAATGAACTTAAGTAACGACGATCAAGCTGTTATGATCAATGAAATTGATAAAAACGGTAGAGATATTGTTGAAGTAGTTCAAGAATGGAAAGACAACAATAAAGACTCATGGAGTAACTGGCTTCCGTAGTCAATTATTTTAAAGTCTAAAAATTAGAGGGCTTTGTCTTGTGGCAAAGCCCTTTTTTTTAAACTACAATCTTTCTTATGTCTGAATTATTGTGGAGTCCTCAAGATGAAAGTATCTCATCTTCAAATCTTTCCAAATTCTATAGTTATATTGAAGAAAAATATAATACATCCTTCAATAGCAACTACGAGTTATTATGGAAATGGAGTATCCAGCATAAAAATGACTTTTGGGCAGCTTTAATTGAATTTTTAAAGATAGATTTTTCTGGAGATATTAACCCGACAATATCATCACATAAATTTATATACGATCACGAATTCTTTCCAAATATCCAAATTAATTATACCGAGAATATTCTCAATAAAATGAATGAAAATCCAATTATTTTTATAAATGAGAAAAATTTCAGAATAGAAGTTACAAAAAATGAACTTTTACAAAAAGTAATGAGGCTATCGGCTTATTTTAGGTCTATTGGAGTAAAGAAGGGCGATAGAATCGCTGCTGTTGCTGCAAATACACCAAACACTGTAATTGCTTTTTTAGCTACAAATTGTTTAGGTGCTATTTGGTCTTCTTGTTCACCAGATTTTGGGGAAAATGCAATCCTAGACAGATTTACTCAGATAACTCCAAAAGTATTATTGTTTTCAGAAGTATATTTATATGGTGACAAAAAGATTAATATTAAAGAGAAAATTAAATCTGTATTTAAGAAAATTAATTCCGCTGAGCATTTATTAAAGATTAATTATCCTGATAGTAAACAAGATGAAATATCAAATATAAAAGACTTGAATTCTATTTTCACTGACGAAGCAATTAATACAAATATCACGTTTGAACAATGTAATTTTAATGACCCAATGTATATTCTTTACTCAAGTGGAACTACAGGAAGACCTAAGTGTATTGTCCATAATATTGGAGGTCCACTATTGCAACATATGAAAGAACAACAGCTACATTGTGATCTAAAACAAAACGATAAAATATTTTACTATACTACATGTGGTTGGATGATGTGGAATTGGCTTATTTCTGGAATTGCTTCAGGAGCTTCAATTGTGTAATATGACGGCTCTCCTTTTTTTCCAAATAAAGATTCATTATTTAAAATGGCTGATACGGAACAAGTAGATATATTTGGTATTAGTGCCAAATACATTGATTCACTTAGAAATGATGATGTTCCTATTGGTAAAATTTATAATTTAGAAAATTTAAAATGTATTTTATCAACTGGTTCACCTCTATCAAGCGATGGATTTGAATATGTTTATAAAAAAATTAAAAAGAACGTTCACTTAGCTTCAATCAGTGGAGGGACAGATATTGTATCTTGTTTTGTTGGTGGCAATCCCATGATTCCAGTATATGCAGGAGAAATTCAATCTAAGTGCTTGGGGGTAGAAGTCGATGTTGTAAATAATGAGTGTGAAAGTACTGAAGATAAAGGCGAGCTAGTTTGCCGCTCAAGTATTCCAAGTATGCCTATTGGATTTTGGAATGACAAAAATAAAATAAACTATATAGACTCATATTTTTCACAATTTAATAATATTTGGTCCCAAGGTGATTATGCTCAAATAACCAAAAATAATGGGGTCATTATATATGGAAGATCAGATGCTACGCTAAATCCAGGAGGTATTAGAATAGGAACAGCTGAAATTTATAGGGTTGTAGAGGAATTTGAGGCTGTAGAAGAATCTATTGCTGTAGCGCAAAACTGGGATAATGATGTTAGAATAATATTGTTTGTTAAACTAAATTCTAATCAAATAATTTCTCAGTCTTTAAAATCAGATATAACAGCAAGTATAAAGAATAAATTGTCAAGAAGGCATGCTCCAGCTCACATTGTTCAGATTAATGATATTCCTAAAACAAGAAGTGGTAAGATTGCTGAGCTAACTATTAGAGATATTATTAATGGAGTTTCTGCAAAAAACATTGATGCATTGGCTAATCCGGAGTGTCTAAAAGAATATCAACATATTGCTGAAATAAAAAATTAGTAATATATTTTAAATATGAATATAGAATTCGACTCAAGTGAAATTAGACTTATTAAGGATAAAGAGGCAATTATACTTCACCCTTTATGGCTACGTGAGAGATCAAAAGAAGAGAATGCAGTTGACCCAAGGTCTTTGCAAAGGCTTTATGACCCAGAAACACTTGAACACAGCTTGACATTTGAAGATGCAAAACAATTAGATCATGATGAAATTCTTATTAAATTTTCTGATAAGCATGAAGCTAAATATTCGCTTAATGAACTCATGTGTGAAGTTGAAAAAAAAGAAACATTACCTGCTAAAATCATGTGGAATTCTGAAAGTTTAGATTTTAAAGACTTTCATTTTGAATATGAAGCCAATACCGATGAACAAATGCTAGAAATATTAGAGTATTTTCATAAATATGGGTTTGTTGTTATTCAAAGTTTGAAACCAGAAGAAGGAGAAATAATAAATTTTGCAGAGAGAATAGGATTTATTCGAGAAACTAATTTTGGCAAAACATTTAATGTAAGGTCTAAGAAACAACCTAACGACTTAGCCTATACATCAATTGAGTTAGGACCTCACACGGACAATCCTTACAGAAGACCAGTGCCATCAATACAATTTTTATTTTGTATTGAGAATAACTGTTTAGGTGGAAATTCAACTCTCGTCGATGGTTTTCAGGTAGCAAAAGACTTAATGAATCAATATCCAGAAGCTTATAAAATACTAAAAGACACTACTATATTCTTTAGATTTACAGATCAAGACACAGTTCTTGAAAATACTGGAACTACAATAGAATTAAATGATCAAGGTGAACTTGCTCAAATACGTTTTAGTAATAGACTTGACTTAGTTCCTTACCAATCACCAGATAAATTAGAAAAATATTACGAAGCAAAAAGAATTTTTCATAGAATGATTAACTCAGAAAAATATATGATTAATTTTAGACTGCCGGAAGGTGGTCTAATAATAATGGATAATTATAGGCTTTTACATGGTCGAACTAGTTTTAATACCTCAGAAGGAAGCAGATTTCTTCAAGGTTTATATATCGATCATGACTCAATTGAAAGTAAATATAAAATACTAAAAAAAAATATATATGGATAAAGTTAAGTTTACAGAAATGAAACATGGCACTAAGGAAGACTATGATCTTCTTAGTAAGTATGAAGAAGGTTTTGTAGAAGGCCTGTCTGATAGAATATTACAATTTCTAAAAAATTTAGATGGCTCGTTAGATGGCTATCAAATTACTAGACTTGAACACAGTCTGCAAACTGCAACAAGAGCTGCAAAAGATGGAGCAGATGAAGAGATGATTGTTGCTGCTTTGCTTCATGATATTGGAGATGGATTAGCAGTATTTAATCACAGTCAATTTGCTGCTTCAATACTACGACCATATGTATCTGAAAAAGTATATTGGATTGTAAAACATCATGGAATTTTTCAAAATTATTATTATGCCCACCATATAGGTAAGGATAGAAACGCAAGAGATAGATACAAAGACTCACCTTACTATCAGGCAACAGTTGATTTTTGTGAAAAATGGGATCAGGCTTCTTTTGATCCAAACTATGAAAGTTTTCCTCTAGAGTATTTTGAACCTATGGTTAAGCGAATTTTTGCTAAACCAATTCACGATTTTTAAGATATTTTTCTAACAATTACATTGCCAATTGAGTACCCAGCACCAAAAGAACAAATAATAGCTAGATCATTTTCTTTTAAGCTTTGATTGTGCTTATGAAAAGCGATTATTGAACCAGCAGAGCTAGTATTTGCGTACTCATCCAAGACTATAGGAGCGAAATCACGTGTTGCCTCTTCGCCGAGAATGTATTTACTTATTAATCTATTCATATTCTCATTAGCTTGGTGTAAATACATAGCTTTAATATCTTTCACTTCGATATTATTTGTTTCTAAGTGATCTTTAATAAGAGAGGCAACCTTAGGTACAACTTCTTTAAAAACTTGTCTTCCATTCTGATGAAACAATTTATCTGGTTGGTCAACTCCTTCAGGAGATGAAGAGTTAAGAAAGCCATAATTATTTCGAATATTATTAGAGAATTCTGTAAAGAGCTTAGTACCTAATATTTCGTAAGTATTACGGCTGGTAGAACTTTCATTAAATTCTTCAATTATAACTGCTGTCGCTACATCTCCAAATATAAAATGACAATCTCGATCTTTAAAATTTAAGTGACCGCTGCATATTTCGGGATTAACCATAAGAGCAGATCTAATAGATCCACTTTTAATCATATCAAAGATTGTTTGAATTCCAAAAGTTGCTGAGGAGCATGCAACATTCATATCGAAAGCAAAGCCATTTATATTTAATGCATTCTGGATTTCAATAGCAATAGCAGGATACGGACGTTCAAGATTTGAACATGCAACTATTACAGCATCTATTTTGTCAGCACTTATATTGGCATTCTTAATAGCTTGTTTTGCTGCAGCCACACCCATTTCGGCTAAATTAGATAATTCGCTTTCAGATCGCTCCCTTAATCGAGGGCGCATAAACTTTGTATCTAAAATGCCCGATTTGTTTTGTACATATCTTGACTTTACGCCAGAAGCTTTTTCGATAAATTCCGTATTTGATTTTTGTAACTCATCAATTTCACCTTTATCAATCTTGTCTTTATTTTCCAAATTAAATTCATCAACAAAGCTATTATATGACTCAACAAGCTCATCATTTGTTAGAATTTCTTTTGGCGTGTACAGGCCAGTGCCTGAAATTTGAACTTTTGTCATTATTAATGACTATACTCTCAATATTAAATTTTTAAATTGAATAAAAATATCAAAAAATTACAAAAAAACTGACTTTATCAATTTTATAAAGTCAGTTTTTTGAGACTATATTCCAGGTATATATGGAACACCATCGCCTTTAATAGTTTCGTTTATTCCTTGTAAAGTTGTACAAGCAGTAATCATGAAACTTATAGCTAATACGGTAAGTGTAACTCTCATTTTTTGATCTCCAAATATAATTATATTTTTTAACTATAATTAGTTTATTTACTAATACAATTTATTTATTGACTAAATTCCTGGAATTAATGGGATATCCACACACGATACTATAAATAAAGGTAATATTGATAATATAAAAATTTTTATGAATTTTTGAATCATTGTATAACCATATTCTAATTTTATTTTATTAATATGTCTTATTTTGCATATATTATTGGCAGTATTAAAGATGAAAAGTTTACAACTTATGTTGGATGGACCAATAATATAGATGAAAGACTTAAGAAGCATAATTCGAATAAAGGCGCAAAAAGTACTAAGGGCAGAATTTGGGAGCTATTATATTTTGAAGAATTAAAATCTAAATCAGAAGCTTTAAAAAGAGAGTATGCTCTTAAGAAAGATAGAAAATTTAGAAATCATATAAAATTACAATTTATAAAATACTAACCGTAACCACTTCTATTTGCTTTTCTTAGTCCATAAGGTCCTGCAATAAAAATAGTTATGGCCTTTATGCCAGGTTCTAAATCTACTCTGTGTTTTTGATCAGCTGATCTAAAACCAACATACCCTGGAGCTCGCCAAATTTTTTCTTTAGATCCTTCAAAAGTCTCCCAGTAGCCACCCTTAATAATAATCGTAATGAAAGGAAAAGGGTGATTATGAGTACCAACTCCATGATCATCATCAATAATATGATTTATAATTATATTAAATGGAAACCATCGGGGCCTTTTCCTTAAAAAAGGATAATATCTAATTGTCCATGGTTTTGCGAGATGGTATTCGGGATGAGACTTACCTCTATCCATAACTATTCTTTTTCTTCCAAATTTATCTAAAATATTTAAAAAATTCATATTATTTTATAATTATATTATAAAGATCACTATTATATATAATATGTGCCCGTGGCTCAACTGGATAGAGCATCAGATTTCGAATCTGAGGGTTGCAGGTTCGAGTCCTGCCGGGCGCACCATAAGAGTAAAAAAATGAAAATAATTAAACCATTTGGACCATCAATCGGAAAGTTTGAGCTTAAAAAAACAACTATAGCTAAAACCAATAATTATTGTGATTTTATAATGGCAAGTAAAACAAAAAGTAGAAAACTAGACCATTCTAATAAGTTAATCGGAAATGTAGAGCAACAATTTATTATAACAAAAGCAAGTTTCAAAAAAATTTTAGAAAATGAAATTATATCTGCAATTAAAAAGTACTATTTACAAGTTCCTGGCGTAAAAGTAAAAAAAGTTACAATTGATTCTGCATGGATTGTTTGCCAGTACGCTGGAGATTTTAATCCACCACATATTCACCGTGGCAATATAAGCGGAGTTGGTTATTTAAAAATACCAAGCTCAATATCAACAGGCAAAGAAAAAGGCTTTGCAGGTCATATTTCTTTCATGGATGGAAGGGTTTCTATGCCTAGAAATAGTCCTCCATTAGTACAGCATAGACAAACTTTTAAGCCTAAAGTTGGAAATTTATTTATCTTTCCTTCTTTTTTGATGCATGATGTACATCCATTTAGGGGAGAAGGTGAGAGAAGAAGTTTCTCATTTAACGCTTTTGTTGATTCTTAAGCGCATTATTTAGCATCTTTGAAGTAATTCTCCCTTTTCTTATAATCTCAATTTTTTTATTTATAAAAGAAACTATAGTGGATTCTGTTCCCTCAATTTTATGTAAACTACTTAGAGCATAACTAACATAATTATTAGAGATTATATCTAATTTATCAATATGTGTTGGTGCGACTTGCTTGTGGGTATTGGCGCTTGTGCTTGCGAGAGGTCTTTTGTAATTTTTAAGAAGATCAAGAAGTGCTTTATGTTTTGGTATTCTTATACCTATTGTTGAGAATGCCTTATGGCCATAAAATATATTCTTCTTTTTCTTTTTTACTACAAGTGTCAAATCTCCAGGCCAGAATACTTTTGCTAGCCGAATGTCCTCTTTAGAAAAAAATCCTATTTTTTTTGCCGCATTTAATGATGGAACAAATATTATTAATGGTAGTTTTTTTGGACGCAACTTTGCTTTAAAAATCTTGTTTACAGCATTTTCATTATGAGCATCTGCAATTAATCCATAAACTGTATCAGTTGGAACAGCAATAATATTTCCATTGTCTAGACTTTGACAGAGCAATCTAATAGTATTTTTTGAATATTTTACAATTTTTTGATTCATAATTTATGACTGTAACAAAAATATTTTATCATACAGATTTTGAAAATCATATTCCAACTTTAAATAATCCCGAATGTGCCAATAGGACTAAAAATATAATGGGTCTTATTCAAAAAGAAAATTTTCCAAATATCGCAATAGAAGAGCCAGAAAAAATAAAAAAAGAACTCATATATGCAGCACATGATAAAGACTTTGTAGACGAAACGATTAATAAATTTCCAGAAAATGATGAGATACACTATCTTGACCAAGAAACACCTGTATCAAGTGGTTCAAAAGACGCTACTCTTAGAGCTGCTGGGGCCGGAATTGATGCTATTAATTCAATAATTGATGGTAAGTCTAAAAATGCTTTTTGCATAGTTAGGCCACCAGGACATCATGCATGCATCAATAAGTCGATGGGATTTTGTGTCTTTAATAATGTAGCAATTGCAGCTTATTATCTAATTAATAAGTATGATTACTCAAATATAGCAATTGTTGACTTTGATGTTCATCATGGCAACGGTACCCAAGATATTTTTTATAATAATAAGAATGTAACTTATTATTCTTCGCATCAATATCCGTTATATCCTGGCACAGGCGATGTAGATGAGGTTGGTTGTGGAAATATATTTAATATTCCGCTTGTTTCAGGCACTAGCTCAGCAAGCTATCAAAAAATATTTCAAGAGAAAATAATAGAACAACTAGAGATACAACAGCCTGATTTTTTAATTATCTCTGCTGGATTTGATGCACATAAAGATGATCCATTGGCGAATATTAATCTAACTAATGAAGACTTTGTAATTTTGACAAAAAAATTAAAAATAATTGCAGATAAATATTGCAATGGCAAAATCCTATCAATGCTTGAAGGTGGCTATGATATTAGCGCATTAGAAAATGCGATGATAGGCCATATAAGTGAACTACAAGAGTAAGATATGAAAAATATATTAATGGCTGAAATCATCAGAGGTAATACTGTAGAGAGCATGCATTATGGTTCAGGTGTTTTAGTTTCGTTTGAAGGTGAGTTATTAGCATTTTGGGGAGATAAAAATGGAAGGTTATTTCCAAGATCAGCGATGAAGTCTATTCAAACTCTTACTATTTTAAGCCATGGAACTAAACTTAGCGATAAGCAGGCTGCACTAGCATGTGCATCTCACCATGGTGAAGAAATTCACTCTAAAGAAATTAATTCATGGTTAAGTGATATGAAACTAACGTCTGAGCATCTATCTTGTGGCTTAGAATTGCCTCGCAACCCTGAAGACCGTCAATTACTCCGAGATCGAAATATTAGTTCATCGCGTATTTATCATAACTGCTCAGGAAAACATTGTGGACAATTAGCTCTTTGTCAAAATCAAGGTTGGGATATAGAAAATTACCATTTAATAGGTCATCCTGCCCAAAAAGCAATGTTGAATGTATTTCAGGATCTTGCTCAAGAGGATATTGATGTGGTTGGAATTGATGGTTGTACATTGCCAGCCCCTTATTTAAGCTTGCAGGGATTTGCAAGAGCATTAGCAAAAATTACTGCTCCTAATCTTTTAAAAGGAAAAATGCAAGATGCAGCTGTGCAAATTATTAAGTCGACTATAAAATTTCCGTTTCTCACCGGTGGAACTAAGTCACCTAATAGTATAATGACCGCAGCTTCATCAAAAAAATTTTTTGCAAAGAACGGTGCTGAAGGAGTATATGCTGTAATATTTCCTCTAGCAAAAGCGGCTATGGTTCTAAAAATAGCTGATGGAAATATGCGTGCAGCTAATGTAGCCATTGCTGGAATGTTAAATCAAATGGCAGATACTTTAGACTTAGACAAAGATGTTTTAGCGAGATTTTCTAGTGAAGATATGTTTAATTCAGTAAATCAAAAAATTGGGCAATGTCAGTTTTCAAAAATTATGCCTATTATTAATTAACTTTCACTATTAATATTATTTTCAATTTTATATTTGTTGATGAAAACACACCCCTATTATTTAACTATTTGTTTTGCACTACTTATTGCTGCAGGCTCTTGGGGTTTATTTTGGATACCACAAAGAGCGTTTGAATCTAATGGTTTAACTGGTGGATGGGCATCTATTGCACAAATGTATGTTCCTTTTTTAATTATGCTTCCATTTGCACTATACAGAAAACTAGATGGAAAATCATTTGGACTTGATTATCCATTTATTGGTTTATTGATGGGTGGAGGAATAGCATTCTATGCGAATAGTTTTTTATTAACTGATGTTGTAAGAGCCTTAATTCTTTTTTATATGACCCCTGTGTGGGCAACTATATTTGAATTAATATTTTTGAGACAGAAAATTCACTGGGGAAGAGGAGTTAGTTTAATTCTTGCACTATCTGGTGTATGGATTGTATTTAGTCAGGGTTTTTCATTTCCATTTCCTCAAAACGTTGGTGACTGGGTTGCGATAATTGGGGGTATGCTTTTTGCAGGTGGAGCAGTTCGAACAGATATTATTCAGCCAAAAAATATTTTTTCTCTATTGCTTTCGTTTTTCTTTTTTGGGGGTTTAGTTACAGTAATCTTTGCAATACTATTTGGAAATGTAATGGGACCAATACCCTCATATGAATCATTGCTTTCCATGTTACCTTGGCTTGTTTTGATAAGTTTAGTTTTCTTAATTCCTACTAATATTGTTATATTATGGTCACCAAGCATTATCGGTGCTGGATTATACTCAATAATTATCCTATCAGAAATTGTTGTTGGTACTGCTAGTGCAGCACTTTTTGCTAATGAGATGTTTGGTTGGAGAGAGGGGGTAGGAAGCCTTCTAATTCTTGCCGCAGGTATATCTGAAGTAGCTATTCCTTACTTACAAAGTAATAAAAGCAGATAACTATTTATATTTTATGAAATTAGATTCATCTATTGATCAATTAACAAAATGAGATTAGTCTCATTTAATAATTATGGCCTATAAAATAGATAAAGATAATCGAAAAAAAGGAATGAAAATTCTTGAAGAAATGGATTTGTTAAAAAGTAGTGATAAACCTATTTCAAGAGATTTTATGGCACACATTATTGATGCTTTATATGGAAGTATTTGGTCTCGCGATGATATTATAAGTTTGCCTGAAAGAAGTCTAATTACGGTAGCTGTTTTAGTTGCATTAAATCGAGAAAATGAATTGAAAATACATATTAGAGGCGCTTTAAACCTTGGTGTATCCAAGGAAAAAATTGAAGAAATGATTTTGCATGTTGCACATTACAGTGGATTTCCAACTGGAGTTAGCGCAAATCAAATACTAAATGATATCTGTGCTGAGATTGACCAAGAGTCAAAGTAAATATGCAAAATACTGAATTGTCGGGCCTACAGGATTATAAAATCTTAGACACAGACGTAGAATGGATTTTATATCACAATAATTTCTCTGTTTGCTCAAGAAAAGCACGGGTATGTATAGATGAGCTATGTGTAAAAGCACAATTAAAACATATTCATATTATGGAAACAAAAGATTGTGAAAATTTAACAAAAGAATTTCTAAAGATAAATCCTAGAGCTACTGTACCAGTCTTACTTCATTACGGTAAACCCATATATGAGTCCCATGAGCAAATTGCTTATCTTGAAGAACATAGTTCAAAAAAACTTAGTCAGAACAATTTAGTGAGCTATTGGATAGAAAAAGGATCATTAATTGGAGAGCCAGATAAAAATCTGGATAAGTATGCGGGCAATTGTATATCAATATTTACGGTCCCTCTTTTCGTTGCAATGCTTAAAAATATATCAATTTATAAATATATTAAATATCTATATAAACATCCTGATAGATTTAGGTCTTCAAAATTTTTAGCATTCAAATTACTTGCATACAGAGTCTTTAAAAAAGGTTCACCAATATTTAAAATTATTAAATTTGCAAGTCTGAGTCTCAATAACCATTTTAAAGAATTGGACACTCACCTTGAGGGAAAAGTCTGGATTGATGGTGAAAATTTTAGTTTAGCAGATATTACTTGGATGGTTCTATTTCATCGTTTAAGTGAAGTTTATTTAATAGATTACTTTTTTGATAATAAAAATAATTTAAAAAATTATTTTGAAAGATTGAAAAAAAGGGATAGTTATCAATCGGCATTATTAGACTATACATCTGACGAAATTAGAGCTGGAAAAGCTAACCTCGCGTTTGAACTTGAAAACAATAAGACTCTAATATCTTATTACCAAACAATTAAACTATAAAATTTCTTTGCTTTTTAATTGTATAATTACATCAGATATAATTTGATCTAGATTGTCATTATCGTCAAAATTAATTATATCAAAGATATATTTATCAGGCCTCAATAAGACAGCGTCACATTCAAAGTGATTAAAATAAGTTTCTAGATCTCTGCCACTAGTTTTAAAGTAATTAAAATAAGAATAATTACTTTTCATGTAGTTTTTAGAAAAATTAAGTATCCGAAAATCAATTTTATTTAATATATTGCAATTATTTTCAGAGATCGATACGTCCTTATTGAAGTTATTTAATATAATACCAAAATTTTTCTGCAGAAGATCATCTGTTGTTTTATTACTTCCGTCTCCTAACAATATTGATGGAAAATAATATCTAAATATATGACTTCTTTCTGATGGATGATTATGTAATCCATCACCAAGTCGAATTCCAGAATAACCAGGATAAAAACTTCGTTTACCTTTCTTTGTTAAAGATTTAATTTTAATTCCAATATCTCTAAAAAAAGCCTTAAGTGGGCTTGGTGTCATAATAATGTTACCCATTGCAATGGAAGCTTTGATAATCTTTTCTGCATGGTATTTTCTCTCGGTTTCATAACTTTTAAGTATACTTGGGCTATATTTTTCAGAAATTACTCCACTTAACTTCCATAATAAATTTTCTACATCTCTCATTCCTGAGTTCATTCCTTGTCCCATAAACGGAGGCATCTGATGAGCGGCATCTCCAACCAAAAATACATTATTTTTACTCCATCTATCAACTGAAGTTGAATGAAATGTATAAATAGCCTTTCTAGTAAAGGTAAATTTTCTATTTTTAAGATACTTTGCTATAAATGGATAAAATACTTCTTCTTTCTGAATTTCATTTAGATCATCATCTGGCATAATCATGATTTCAAATCTAAATTTGTTATTTACAGAATTAATTATTGTAAGAGACCTTTTTGGATCACAAATTTGAAAAGCATCAACATCTTTGAAGCATTCCAAGTCTTCATTTGAAAAACCATCAACACACATCCATGGCTCGTCATACTTAAAGCTCTTATATTTGACACCCATTTTCTTTCTTATGATACTATTTGCTCCATCGGCCCCAATGAGATATTTAGTTGTGACATGCTGAACTGTATTAGTATCTAAATTTTTGATTTCTACATTGATACACTCTTTATTTTCCTCATAAGATAAAACTTCAAATCCTAACTTGAATTGGTTAGTGTCGTAGGTTTCAGCATTGTCTCTGAATGCTTTTTCGAATTCAGGCTGATACATAAATGTTGGTCCAACTTGATATTCATATCTATCTTCCTCAGCCATACGTATTTTGAGAAAGCTCTCGCCTTTTCCATTAATATGATCAATTCCACGAATTTTTCTTATTTCTATCTTATCTGCAAAATTACAAGGTACAATTATGCGCCTGCACTCATCATCCCAGGTAATTGCTCTAGGTAGGGTGTATATTTCTTTTTCTTTATCAATTACAAGAGATTTAATTTTATAGTACCCAAGCAAGTTTGCTGCACACGCACCTACAGGGCCATATCCTGCAACTATTACACTATAATCAGTATCCATCTCTTATTAATCTAGTAAGAAGCAGTACTGTCAGGCTCGGCTATTACTTTATTCTCAATAAATCCGAGTTTTTCAATAGTTACTTTCACCACATCGTCAACTTTTAACCAGTTTCTTGACGTAGCAGCAACCCCTTCTGGTGTACCAGTAGCAATTAAATCGCCCGGTTCCAATGTAAAAGCGGTGCTTAAATATTCAACAACTGTAAAACAGTCATGTATTAGACCATCTGTGCTTGCAGATTGTCTTAATTCACCATTAACGTGGGTTTCTAATTTTAACTGATGAGGATTACCAACTTCATCGCTAGTAACTAAGTAAGGGCCAAATGGACAATGTGTATCCCATGATTTTCCCATAGTCATTGTCATAGGCGGACCACGCATTTGCCAGTCTCTAATTGTAGCATCATTTACTACTGTATAACCATATATAACACTAGAAGCCTTATCGTATGGTACATGTCTACACTGTTTTCCAATTACAAAACCTAATTCCCCTTCATAATCAAAAAAATCTGAGGCATCTGGTTTATGCATGTCATCATATGGACCCACTACAGATGAATTTTGTTTATTGAATATGGTGGGGTATTTTTCTTGTGGTTTACCTAACAAGTCTGCAGCTGCTTTAGCTGCTTCTTCCTTATGTGCTTTATAATTTAATCCTACACCAAGTATTTTGTTTGGTTTTGGAATAGGAGCCATTAATTTCACGTCATTAATTGAAATTTTACTATCATTTTTGGCAATTAATGCATTTGCTTGATTTATACCATCATCACCAAGCTCTATAAATTCAATCATTGATTTAGGGAGATGTGATGTAGAAAAATCAATAATCTGATCGTCAACAACTGCACCAATTTTTTGAATACCTTCATGTAAAAATGTGACTAATTTCATAATTTGATCCTACCTTTGATAATTTAATAACTGTAATATGGAATTACTTGTTTTATTTGTAATTTTAATGTCCTGACCTGTTTTTAATTGTATTCTTATAGCGTGTAAAATAAGCACGTTTATTTGTTCGACAATAAAATCATCATACTTTATTTTGAATAACTTTTTTTTAATTCCATTCTTTATATCTCTAATTAAATACCTTGATACCTCTTTTTTAATCATGGGTATTTCCTCATATGCTTCTAAAAATATATTACCCCAGGCTTTTACTTGTACTGATCTTTTTATAAAATGAGTAGTAGCATTAACAATTTTTTGAGCTGGGTCTTTTGTTGAAATTTCATTTATTTCAATAGCATTTGTGAGTTCAATCGCAATTAATTTTCCAACTTCATCAAAAATACTTCTTCTATCTTTATAATGGTTATAAAAAGTACCATTAGCAATACCTGCTTTTTCAGTCATTTCTCTTATCGAAGCATTCTGAAAACCTTTTTTAGCCAACACCTCAATTGCACCATCTATAATTGCGGCTTTAGTTCTATTTTTCTTTGACGAATGGTTTTCTTTATTTTGAAAAAACTTATTCATAGTGTTTACACTATACTAAAATGAGAGTACTCTCAATTTAATTTATAATATTTTATTGAGGTTTCTGATCTGTGGAATTGTATGATGCAAATTTAGTTTGTAGAATAATTTTTACAGTTATTTCTATAGGATTAGTTTTGGGACCAACTATTGCAGACTTTAATAAAACTCATGCAACTCATCCTGACTGGCCAGGACATGCTCGTTTTCATGTTGTTTGGCAAGTTTTAGGATTTTATCCAATTGCAATAATGAATTTAGTGATCTTGTGGCTATATATACCTGATTTTTATTATCCCTATCAGTTATATTTTTGGCTTTTTTGGTATTTTACATTTATCGGGACATTTATTATTACTGCAATATCAATGCCAATTTATAATGGGACTCTATCTGATAAGGGTGGAAGAAAACCTTTCTTATATACATTTGGGGAAAAGCTAAGTGTTGTTCCTGGCAAACAAAAACATTTTCCATTTAAAATAAATAATGAAATCAAAACATATAAAATCGACGAAAATGCCCATAACCTAGTTTTACCAACTATTATTGTTATATGTAGCATATATTTTTTCTTAGAGAATTAATTTATGAGTAAAAAAATATCAAGAAGATCGTTTATTAAAAGCTCAATTGCTACTGCAGCACTTACTGGAATGTCATCTATACTTCTAACTCAACAAGCGCCAGCTAGTGTAAAATTAAACAGGAAGCCGAATATTTTATTTATTTTAAATGACCAAGAAAGAGCATGGCCGTATATTCCTAAAAGTGTAGATCTACCAGCAAGAAGATTTCTTCAGAGTATTTCAACTTATTTTAATAGGTCTTATACTTCTACTCCAATTTGCTCACCCGCTCGAAGCTCAGTTTATACAGGCCAACATGTTCAATTTACAGGCGTTTGGGATAATACAGTAACACCTTGGGTGCCAGGTCTGTATGACAATGTAAATACAATCGGACATTTACTTAGAAATCAAAATTATGAAACAGGTTATTTTGGTAAATGGCATTTGACCAATATTACAGAGAGTAATGTAAATGAAAATGCTCTTGGTTATGATGGAATGAAAAAAATGTTTAACAAGTATGGATTTGATAATTCAAACCAACCAGGTGAGAGAGATTTAGGTCAAGGGGGATATAAATTTGATGGGTTAACTGCTAAGGATGCTTCAAAATTTATTCATGAAAAGAAAGATCAAAATAAATCTTGGTCAGCATTTATAAATTTCGTAAATCCACATGATATTATGTTCTTTAGAGCATCAGCAGAAATTAAAGGTACAGGTTTTATAGGTGATCATCAAAAATTCGCACCTCAGGATCAAATTTATGATGAAATACATGATTTTGAATTTCCATTAAATTTTGGACCAAGAGATCTTGATGTAGGTAACGCTGGTACTGAAATCATGAATACCGTTTATGGCGAAATACCATATTCGCGAACAGATTTGTGGAGAAATTTTTGTAATTATTACTTTAATTGCTTAAGGGATGTCGATCGTCACATGATGTCTCTTATAAGTGCCTTAAAAAGTTCTAAACAATTAGATAATACAATAATATTTATGGTTTCAGATCATGGAGAAATGCTGGGACAGCAAGGAGCAAGAGGCAAATTAGTACCTTGGGAAGAATCAATAAGAGTACCAACGCTAATTTACCATCCAGACCTAAAAAAACAGCAAAAATGTGAATCAATTATCTCCAATATTGATCTTGTCCCAACTATATTAGAATTTTCTGGTTTAGATAAAGACACAATTAATACAAATTATCCGGAACTAAAAGGAACAAGTTTTGCTAATATGGTAGAAAATGTTGATCATAAAAATAATAGAGATAATGAGGGACATTTAATTCATGGTGTTCAAATTATTCCAACTGTTTTTAATGTTGCAGAGAAATTTAGACACATCGGTCTTGCTGATAGCCTAATAGATAAATTTAAAGCATTTGCTACAAAAGGAAATTTTCTTCCCGATTTTTCACCTCCTCTAAATTACAAAGGTGTTGTTGATAAAAGATACAAATTTATAAGATATTTCTCACCACGTGAAAATAATATTCCAAATACTTTTGCCGAGTTATCAAATAATAATGCAAGCTTTCAATTGTATGACCTTTTAAATGACCCATATGAAATGCATGATATATCTAAAACTGAAAACAATAAGGGTTTACTGATGAGCATGAATGATAAATTAAATAAATTAACTGATAAAGAAATAGGCTTAGAAAACCATATTCTCCATTTGCCAGGACCTGATTGGTTTTGGACTACTTAAACTAGAAAGGAAAAAATATGTCAAAAAATAACAAGGTTGTGCTCAACTTAGATCTGTACAAAAAATATAGATCTGAAGATGCACCTGATTTATTTCATCATGTTTCATTCAAAACTATGAATTATGATAAAATGGTAAACTTTTACCAAAATTTATTCAGTTGTAAGCCAATGTACCAAAGTAAAGAAATTACTTTTATGTCCTTTGATGAAGAACATCATAGAATTGCAATTGCAAATACTCGCTCTATTTATGATGGATTAGGATTTGTGCCCAAAACTGTTATTAAGTTTAAGAACTGGATCAATCGAGCAACCCCTTCAATTGTGGGTCTGGATCATATTTCTTATAAACTAAATCCCATAGACAAGTGGTTTGATTTTTATTTTAGAGCAAAAGACAGAGGTCTTGAACCATATTGGACAATTAATCACGGCTGGATTAGTGGAATTTATTATAGGGATCCAGATGGAAATTTAGTCGAAATATTTTATGAACATTGGAGAAATGAAGAAGAGTTTAGAACTGAGGTTGGGACTAGAGGTTTTCCTGAAGAACCTGTTGGCACTAATATGGATATAGAGAGACTTTACGAAATGTACAAAAGTGGAGTGCAATACGAAGAAATTGTAAAAAAGGGTAATACGGTGCCTGATGGCAAAGAACCAGTATCTGGTATGGAAGCAGCTATGAATATGAGAAAAAAATATAAATAAATGTTTAGAGTTGAGAAGCGACAAACTCCCAGTTAACAAGTTTATCGAGAAAGTTCATAATATAGGCAGGCCTCTTATTTCTAAAGTCTAAGTAATATGAGTGTTCCCAAACATCACAGCCTAATAATGTCTTTTGATTGAAACAAAGTGGATTTACCCCATTTTCTGTCTTTGTAATTTTTAGTTGATCATCAGTATCTTTTACTAACCAGCACCAACCACTTCCAAATTGCCCCACACCAGCGGCAACGAATTCTTCTTTAAATTTGTCTATGCTTCCAAAAGACTCAGTTAACGCAGACTCAAGTTCACTTGGCATAGCATGATTATTAGGTCCCATCATTTCCCAAAATTGATTATGGTTCCAATGTTGAGATACATTATTAAAAATTCCATTCTGAGCCTTTGCGTTAGCATCAAATGTACCAACGATAATTTCTTCTAAGCTTTTAGACTCCCAATCTGTACCAGCAAGTAATTTGTTACCGTTATCGACATAAGCTTTGTGATGTAAATCATGATGAAATTCAAGGGTTTCTTTACTCATTCCAGCGTCAGCAAGCGCATCATGAGCGTAGGGCAAGTTAGGTAATTCAAGGGCCATATTTTCTCCTAAAAATCTTAGTTATTGACTTGATAGTATTGGATCTATCATATGTAAGCAACATTAAATAGAATTATATAAGAAAAAAACAAGAGGTAGATACTAATGTTGTTGAATTCATCAACTTATAAGTATTGTTTATGGGGTATAAAATTAGGAGCAATCTTAAACATATATTTTCTTTTAAAAACTCAACAAACACAATTAGCCAATGTTGATCCTTATCTACTAATACCTGCACAAATTTTGTTTATTGTTTCTGCTTATCGATGTTTGTTTCCTAATAATTATTCTAAAAATATCGTGTTACACGATACAATTTTATCCTCAATATTTTTTACTCGATTGCTCGCAACATTTGTTGAAATTTTATACATATATATGTTTAGCTATGTACTTCGATTAATTAATGCCGATCAATACCTGTTATTAGATTTATTATCATGGCTAATGGTAGTGCAGGTAACTATCTCTCAGTGTTTTGTATGGGGTGCAATTTTACTTCGACGAGAGCGTTATTATTATTTTGAAGAATTAGGGTGGTTTATCATTTTTGTATTCAATACTGCAATCAGTATTGCTTTATTGCTTTATTCATCAGGTTATCAAGAGTATAAAACTTTAATTCATCTAAATTTAATTTTTGGTATTTTGTATTTGCCATGGCAAATTATTCACCTTAAATCTATAAGCAGTCGCGTAGCTAAATATAGATCAATGAATATTATTGATGAGATTTTTTCAATAAATTTAGTTCTCACTAATCTTAAAAAGTCTATCTTTGAGCGAATTAAAACTACCGAACCAGAGTCTTGGGGTGGTTTGGTTGGCCTTTCTTGGATGGTTAGTTATTGGATCATACTAATTCCAATTTGGTTTTATTATATACTTTTAACTTTTTCTTTTAATTAATATTTCAACTAAACTAAAGCTCTAATCCAAAGTCTATATTTTCTACGCTATGTGTTAATTCACCAGAGGAAATTCGATCAACTTTTGTTTGCGCAATTTTTTTAATATTTGTAATATTAATATTTCCTGAAGCTTCACATTTGAATTTACCTTTTACAAGTTTTAGACATTCTCTTATTTGCGATGCGCTCATATTATCTAATAAAACAATATCAATTTTTTCATTAATAATTTCTTTGAGTTGATTAATATTATCAACTTCAACAGTGATTTTTTTCTTAGGATAGAAAGCTCTTGCATGAGCAATACTCTCGATAATACTTGATGTATTGGCAACATGATTATCTTTAATAAAAAAGAAATCATCCAAAGTCATACGATTAATATTTGCACCGCCTTTGGTTAATGCATATTTTTGCAGAGCTCTAATCCCAACAATTGTCTTGCGAGTTGAATAAATTTTAACTCCATAGGGCTTTGCAATTTTTGTAAATAAATATGCCTTCGTAGCAATTCCTGACATTAATCCAAGAAAGTTTAGCGCACTTCTTTCAGCTGCTAATATGCTTTGTGTTTGTGCTTTAATTTTTAAAATTATTGTTCCTTTTTTTAAGAATTTACCATCTACTTTTTTACTCAAAATACTAGCTTTTTTATCTAATTGCTTGAAAGCGCTTATAGCAAAATCAATTCCACATAAAACTGCGTCTTGTTTAAGCACAATGTTAGCAGTTGATACTTGTGTTTGCTCAATTAGTGCTTGAGAAGTAATGTCGCCGAGGACCCCTAGATCTTCATTTAAAGCAGCTGCTACCTGTGACTTGATGTACGACTTAGTTAGCAAATGACTTCTCAATAAAAAGCTCTGATTTTGATTGAATATTTTCAAGATCTTTAATTAAAGTTTCTTGGGATTGATCTATATGTTTTAAAAAGTTCGGATCTTCATTTGGGTAGTCATATCTCAGGTGACAACCACGACTTTCTGTTCTTTTCATAGCCCCAACTATTATAAATTTACTTACTAAAATCATATCGTTAAGTTTAGCGGACAGACCTCTAGACTCCCTCTCAATACGAATGATTTCAGTAAGCCCTTTTAAAATAGAAGATTGATTTCTTACAATACCCAAATGACGCATCATAGTCGATCGAAGTTGCCAAATATACTTTCTGGCACGTATTTTACTTCGAGTTTTTTCTTTATAAGTTCTAATAAATGATGAAGTAATTGTATCAATTTGTTTTTTAAATGGCTCATTATTTATTTGCTGCGCTACTACTTTTCCAAAAACTAGAGCTTCTAAAAGTGAGTTACTAGCTAAACGATTAGCACCATGAACACCGGTTGCTGCAACCTCGCCACAACACCACAAACCATTAACTGAAGTTCTACCATGAAGATCAGTCTTGACCCCACCTATATGGTAATGTGCAACAGGCAGGATTGGCATTAAGTCTTTTGCAGGATCTATCTCAGCTTTGACGCAGTATGAATAAACTTGAGGAAACTTTGACTCAAAATCATCTCCAATATTTTCTCTACAATCTAGAAAAACGGAATTTCCCATATCTATTTGCTTGAATATATTTTGCGCAATTACATCTCGGGGTGCCAATTCAACTTCTGGGTGCACGCCTAGCATAAACCTCTCATTATTTTGATTAACTAAATGAGCTCCAGCACCTCTTATTGCTTCTGTTGCAAGAGGAGTGGGATCTAAACCAAAATCTAATCCAGTTGGGTGAAATTGTACAAATTCCATATCTGTTAGAGTAGCACCAACTTGAGCTGCTAAGGCAATACCCTCACCATAAGAGCTTCTTGGGTTAGTAGTGTTTGCAAAAATTCCTCCAAGACCACCGGTTGCTAGAACGATATGGCTACTTTGAATCACAACGTGATTATTAGGGACATTCTTATCAGTAAATCTTCCTATTACCCCATAAATAGTATTATCCTCGTGCATGATGCTATCAATTGATACATTTTCAAGAATAGTTATGTGCTCAGAGCTTTTAACTTTATTAATTAATCCACGCATTATTTCAATTCCAGAGCTGTCGCCTTTAGAACCTACAATTCGATTATGACTATGTGCACCTTCTAAACCTAGATTAAATGAGCCATCAGGATTTTTATCAAATTGAACTCCAATATTTTCTAGATCTTTAATTACATTTGCTGACTCTGACACAATCTTTTCTACGACTTCTTTGTTTGCTAAACCTTTGGCAGTTTTGAGCGTATCATCGAGATGTTTTTCATTACTGTCATCTTTATCAATTGAAGCAGCTATTCCTGCTTGACTCCAGCTACTTGAAGTATTCACACCAAGATTATTTTTTGTAATTACACAGACTCTTCTAGGAGCAAGGTTTAGAGCAACTGTAAGCCCAGCAACACCCCCACCCACAATCACTACATCAGGACTATAAATTTTTTCTGTCATTTAAATTAGTTGCGACCTATCTCCAGCATTCTCTCTATGGACTCTCTGGCCTTATCTGCATATTTAGGATCAACATTTACTTCATATTGGTTATATATAATTGAGTCATATATTTTTTTAAGAGTAATACGTTTCATATGAGCGCATAAATTACAAGGTCTAATAAATTCTACATTTTTATTATCAATACTTACATTGTCAGACATACTACATTCAGTAACCATCAAGACCTTCTGTGGCTGTTTTTCCTTTACATAATTAGACATATTAGCAGTTGAACCAGTGAAATCACAAACTTCTACAACTTCAGGGCTACATTCTGGGTGAGCAATTACTACAAGTCCCTCATGTTGCTTCTTATAAGCTAAAATTTCTTCAGGTGTAAATCTTTCATGTACTTCGCATTTACCCTGCCAATAGATAACCTCAACTTTAGTTTGCTTTGCTATATTTTTTGCCAAGTACTCATCAGGTAAAAATATAATGCGCGGCACATTTAAAGACTCCACTATATGCAAAGCATTACCACTTGTTACGCAGACATCTGTTTCTGACTTTACTTCAGCTGAGGTGTTTACATATGTCACTACGGGCACACCTGGATATTTTTCTTTAAGTAATCTAATGTCAGCAGCAGTAATTGACTCAGCAAGCGAACATCCAGCTCTAACATCAGGAATAAGAATTTTTTTTTCTGGACTAATTAATTTTGCACTCTCAGCCATAAAGTGAACACCAGCTAATATTATAGTATCGGCTTCAACTTCTTTTGATGCATACGCTAGCTTAAGGGAATCACCCACAACATCTGCAACACAGTGAAATATTTCTGGAGTTTGATAATTGTGAGCCAGAATCGCAATATTTCTCTCTTTTTTTAATTTATTTATTTCGTGTATTAAAGGGGCATGAAATGGCCATTCGACACTTGGAATTATATTTGAAACGCCTTCATAAAGAGAGTCAGTTGCATTGCGAACTTCTGCGTTATATTCAGAAGGATATTTAGTATTTATTTCTAACATAATTAATTTTTTCAATTATTCTTTATTATAATTATAGTTAAATGTATATATTTCAACAAAGCTTAATTTATTCTAAAAATTTGAGACTTTTAAGCGGCCGTGGTGGAATTGGTAGACACGCAGGTATGAGGTACCTGTGCCTTACGGCTTGGAAGTTCGAGTCTTCTCGGCCGCACCATTTCTAAAAAACAATCCAGTTTTGTTCGTTAATTCTCAATTTTTGATCACCTGCAAAAAATTCCATATTTGATGAAATTTTATTTGATAGTTTACGCAAAGTTATATGTCCAAAAATATATTTCCCTTTTTGAAAAATAATTTCTCCAACATTGTTATCATTTTCAAAAATTTCAAGATTGTTTAAATCGGTATTATTTTTTGTATCTAAAATAAATGGTATAACAGTTCTTGGAATTTTATTTCTTAATTTCATTCTTGCTGTCAACTCTTGTCCAACATAACAACCTTTTTTAAAGTCTATTGCGTTTAAAAAATGTAAATTATTTTCTAAAGGATAAAATTTAGTTAAGTCTTTAATGAGGTACATATCTAAAATACCATGTTTGAAGGAATGTTCTAGCCAACTGTCTTTCACAATATCTAATTTATTATCACCAAATTCATCTTTTTTTGAAACAATATAAATTCCAAAATTTTCAATCCTGGGATCATTAAATGCATAAGACTCATCTTTTACTATTGTTTGGCCAAGAATAATTTTATCTGAGCCAAAGAAAATTTTATAATTATTATTAGGTATGAAAAAACATTTATATAATTTGTCAGCATCTTCAATTTTTACTTTTGATCTTAACTTATAAAAGTTTAAACCTTTGATAAGGTCATTATAAAATTTAGAATTTGTTAGAAGATAAAAACTGTCATCAAAATAGCTGATAAAAAAATCAGCAATGAATTTTCCTTGTGGAGTTAGTAGGCAGGAATATATTGTATTTGATACATTTACTTCATCAGTATTATTAGTAACAATATTATTAAGATACTCATTTGCATCATCACCATAGACTCTAATAATTTTTATATCTTTATTTTGATAGGCTTTGAGCATAATTTTAATAATCTAATATAATTATTAGATTAAATATATATATTACAGTGTAATGAAAATTCTACTCATTGGTTATAATAGAATTGGAGATACCATCCTATCTACTGGTCTTATTAATTTTCTGTTGAACAAGTATAAAAATGCCTCATTCAGTATAGTTACAAGCTCAATATCAGTAAGCATTTTCGAAGATATGCCTCAACTAGAAGAATTAATAATAGTAGATAAAAAAAAATACTCACTGCATTGGTTGGAAATATGGCTTAAGACCAAATCTGTTAAGTGGGACCTTATTGTTGATCTCAGATCATCATCATTAGCTAATATTTTGAGTTGTAAACAAAAGATGATTTTTAAAGGCAATATGTATGAACATAAACTGGATCAACTAAAAAAATTTATTGGAAGTGTTGACGAAATTAAACCAAAAATTTGGGCAAATGATAAGAATTACTGCGATATTTATGAGAAAAAAAATTTAAAAAATAATTACATTTGTATTGCTCCAATATCAAATTTTCCAGGAAAAGATTGGTCGATAAAAAAATACACTTCTCTTTTAGAAAATGATTTATTTAAAAACTATGATATTGTAATTTTAGGAGCAACCTCAGATAAAAAAGAAATAGATAACATCAATCAATTAGTTCAAGGCTCAAATCAAGTAATTAAAAACTTTATTAATGACGCTAATTTGATTGAAACCTATTTTATTTTAAAAAAAGCAGCTTTATTTTTAGGCAGTGATAGTGCGAACATGCACATGGCAGTTGCTGCTAATATTCCAACTATTGGACTATTTGGACCAACAAACGAAAAGCTATATGGGCCGTTAGGTAAAAATAATCTTTCACTAAGAGGTGATAAATCCTTTTCAGAAATTGTAAATCAGTTAGATTATAAGTCTGGAAAAATAAAAAGCTACTTAGACAATTTAAGTGTAACAAAAGTACATATAGAAATAGAGAGGATATTAGAAAGTAAATGATTACTGCAGATTTAATAATTAAGGACGGTACCTGTGTTACACATGATAGAGTATTCAAGGCAGACATAGCTGTTAAAAAAGGAAAAATATTAAAAATAGGAATATTAGATAATTATAAGGCAAAAAAAACTCTTAGTGCAAAAGGGCTACATATATTACCAGGAGCGTTTGATACCCAGGTTCATTTTAGAGAGCCTGGTCAAGAGTATAAGGAAGACTTAAACAGTGGAAGTAGATCTGCTATTGCAGGTGGAATTACAACTGTGTTTGATATGCCAAACAATAACCCGAGCATTTCAACAAAAAAACTTTTCAAAAAAAAGCTAAGTGATGCAAAAAATAGGATGTTTTGTAATTATGCATTTTATTTTGGAGCTGAAAAAGATAATACTGCTGAAATCAAAAAAATTGAAAAAGAGGATGGCTGCTGCGGTATAAAAGTTTTTGTTGGAGTATCAACAGGGACATTGCTAGTTGAAAATTATAACGATATTAAAAAAATAATGAAAAGTACAAAAAAAATGATTTCTTTTCACTCTGAGGATCAAGGGGTGTTGAATAAAAGAAAAAAATATATCAAGAGAGGTGACCCTAAATCGCACCCTATATGGCGCAATGAGAGTGTATGTCTTACATGCACAAAACATTTAGTAAAACTTGCGAATTTAACAAAAAAGAAGATCCATATTTTACATATTACTACAGCAGAAGAAATAGAGCTTCTGAATAAAAATAAAAAGTTTATTTCATATGAAGTAACGCCGCAGCATTTAACTTTATCATCTCCGTCCTGCTACAATAAGCTTGGATCTTTAGCGCAAATGAATCCAGCAATTCGATCTAATAAGCATTTAAGTAGACTTAGAAAAGCCCTTAAAAACAATGAAATAGATATTGTTGGATCGGACCATGCTCCACATACACTTGCTGAAAAAAAACAGGAATACCCCGATAGTCCTTCTGGAATGCCTGGAGTACAAACTTTAATGCCTATACTTTTAAACGAAGTATCCAAAAAAACTATCTCGATTAACAATGTTGTTCAGCTGACTAGTTATAATCCAATAAAAAGATTTAAAGTAAAAAATAAAGGATTAATCAAAGAAGGATACGATGCGGACTTTACATTTGTCGATTTAACAAAGACAAAAAAAATAAGTAATAAACTTATTTTAAGTAAATGTGGTTGGACACCTTTTCATGGTATGAAAATTAAAGGTTGGCCAGTAGGTACCATGATTAATGGTAATAAAGTTTTTTGGAACGAAAAAATTATTGGAAAACCAATTGGCAAGCCCATTAAATTTAATTAGCTCTTTGCAATAAACGATGGATTTTTAAATCCTTTTTTACCGTACTTCAAAACTTTACGATCTAAAGTTGTAACAGAACCTCCTGCAGCATTTAAAATTGCATGACCGGCTGCAGTATCCCATTCCATTGTAGTACCTAATCGAGGATATATATTGCCTTTACCGCTTGCAATTAAACAAAACTTAATTGAGCTACCACTAAATATTGCCTTATCAGTTTTGAAATGTTTTTTTGAAAGCTCAATATTGCGAGAATATGATCTGCTTAAAAGCAAAACTCTATTATTTATTCCAGTTCTTTTTTTTACTTTAATTTTCTTTTTAGATTTATAAAAATTTTTATGATCAATTCTACTGAAATAAGCTGACTTATTTTGAGTAAAATAAATCTCTTTTTTTACTGGTAAATAGATAACACCATATATTGGCCTGCAATTTTTTATCAAGGCTATATTGACTGTAAATTCTCCATTTTTTTTTATAAATTCTTTGGTTCCATCTAGAGGATCTACCAGCCAAAATATATTGGTTTTTTTACTAAATTTCTTTTTTCCTTCTTCTGAAATAATTTGTATCTTAGGGTTTATAGATTTCCTTCTTCTGAAATAATTTGTATCTTAGGGTTTATTGATTGTAATCTTTTGCAAATTAAATCATTTGCTATTAAATCCGCCTTTGTTAGTGGACTTTTATCCTTTTTAATTTTTGAAGTGAAAGGCTTATTATAGATCTTTAATATTTCTTTTCCTGCATCAACCGCAATTTGGTTGACAAAATTTGATAATTTTTGGTCAATTTTCATTGTAATTAAAGTTAAATTTTATGAATAGACAACACATACTATATATTATAGTTAACTGAATATTAAGAAAATACCATGGAAACATTGGAAATAAGTAGAGAATTAGATGGAGTTGTCACTAAAGAAGCAACTGTAGTAGCTATGTCTGGTGGAGTTGACTCATCAGTAGCAGCGGCAATGATGACACGCAGCCAATCAAATGTAATTGGAATTACTCTAAAGCTTTATGATGAAAAAAAAGTTGCAAAATCAAAAACTTGTTGTGCTGGTTCTGATATTCTTGATGCCAAACGAATAGCTTCTACAATTAATATTCCACATTATGTTTTAGATTATGAATCAATTTTTAAAGAAAATGTTATTGATCCTTTTATTGCAGAATATAAAGCCGGTAGAACTCCAATTCCATGCATTAGTTGTAATGAAAAAGTTAAATTTTTAGATTTAATAAATTTTGCACGAAAAATTGGCGCATCTTCATTAACTACTGGACATTACATAAAAAAATTAAAGATTAGAGATGAATGGGGTTTATATATTCCAGTAGACGAGGATAGAGATCAATCTTATTTTTTATTTTCAATTAAATATGATGATCTAGATTATCTTGAATTTCCATTAGGAGATTATAAAAAAAATGAAATTAGAAATTTAGCAAAAGATTTAGAGCTACATCTCTATGATAAGGTTGACAGTCAGGATATTTGTTTTATTCCTGATGGTAATTATAAAAACTTTATAAAAAAACAGTCACCAAAATCGGTAAAAGGTAACATTGTAGATATTGATAATAATATTTTAGCAGAGCATGACGGTGTTTATAATTTTACTATTGGCCAACGACGAGGTATTGGGATTTCTAAAGATAAACCAGTTTATGTTAAAGAAATTGATGCAAGTAACAATAGAGTGGTAGTAGCCGAAAAAAAATATATTGAGTCAAGTTCAATTCATGTGGAAAAAGTAAATATACTAACAAAATATGAGCTAAAAGATATTTACGTCAGAGTTAGGTCAACTGGAAAATTATTGAAGGCAAATATTTCAAAAATAGATGATAAAATTTACCATGTTAAACTTGATAAGCCTGAAATTGCTATCTCACCTGGGCAGGCTTGTGTATTTTATAGAAAAGATAATCACGGTACTCGCTTACTAGGAGGTGGGTGGATAAAATCTGCCAGTTAATGATACTGCACACTGATATTGTTGGTGAATGGGAAATTAATAGAACTATTTGCAGGCTTGTGTATTTTATAGAAAAGATAATCACGGCACTCGCTTACTAGGGGGTGGGTGGATAAAATCCGCCAGTTAATGATACGGCACGCAGATATTATTGGTGAATGGGTAATTAATAGAAGTATTAGGGACATAATTAATAAAAAAGAATTTAAACTAAGTGGTAATGGTATCTTTACCAACAAGAATAATATTTTCCACTATAAAGAGACAGGCTTACTTACATCAGATAAATTTGAGAGTAAAGCTCACCAAGAATATACATGGATTATTAAGCCAAATGGCTGGATAATTAACTTCTCTGATGGCAATCATTTTCATGATCTAGAACTAGAAAATACTGAGCAAGAAGTGTATCATGAGTGCGGCAACGATATATATAAGGGTATGTTTTTACTGAATCTGCCAAGAAATTTTGAGGTAATGTGGGAAGTTAGTGGACCAAGAAAAAATTATAAATCCCACACATATTATAATAAAGAGATAGGAAGATAATTATGTACACAAAATCAAATCAGTTATTAATAGAGGCTGTTTGGACGCCAAAAGAAAATATAATCTGGATACAAAGATTTATATTGGCTGGGTTAGGTGTTTTATTTTTAATAATTGCAGCAAAAATAAAATTGATTTTACCTTTTAGTCCTGTACCAATCACACTTGGAACTTTCGCCGTATTAACAATTGGAACTGTATACGGCCAAAGACTTGGCTTATTTACAATTTTTGGGTATTTACTAATTGGTATGCTTGGGTTTGATGTTTTTGCTAATTCATCTGCGGAAGCAAATGGTATATCGTACATGTTTGGTGGAACAGGCGGGTATTTACTAGGCTATTGCTTTGCAATTATAGCTCTGGGTTATTTTGCAAAATTAAATTGGGATAGAAATATTTTTAAATTAAGTGTGGCTCTAATTGTTGCAAACTTGTTAATTTATATACCCGGACTTTTATGGCTTGGGCAGTTATATGGATGGGATCAACCAATAGTTGCATGGGGTTTAACACCATTTATTGTTGGTGATTTGTTAAAATTAGCACTAACTGCATCGTTAATACCAATGATTTGGAAATTATTAGATCTTTTTAAGAATTAAAAAATTTATATTTGCAAATTTAAATTAATTAATTTACCTAACTATACTTTTAAGGCGGAGTAGCTCAGTTGGTTAGAGCGCAGGAATCATAATCCTGATGTCGGGGGTTCAAATCCCTCCTCCGCTACCATATGATGCTACAATTTGACTTAGACTTTTTTCAAACTTAATTGATTGATCATAACTATTAAATTTTTCTTTTAAGACTCTCTGACCTTCATCAATCATATTATTTCTATCTTCTACAGTAATACCCTTTGCTTTTATAATTAAATTGGCCAATTCATTGTGATCATTTTCTCTAAACATAAAACCAGTTATATTTGGTTTTATTATTTCTGGTATACCTGAATGATTTGACGCAATAACTAGGCAACTATTACTCAATGCTTCTAATATTATTGTTGGCAAACCTTCACAGTCTCCGTTTGAGGCAACTCTGCTCGGCACTACTACTGCAAGTGAATTTTGCATATAAAACTCAATTTTTTCTTTAGAAAGCCAGCCTAAATAATTAATCTCAGGAATATCTTTTGTTATTTTTTTATAATAATTCTCTAAGGGGCCAGAGCCAGCCAAGTCGAGTTGTATATTATGACTGTTTGATTTTAATACCTTTACTGCTGATATAAGTGTATCGATTCCTTTCTTTTCAACAAAACGACCTGCAAAAAATAATCTATTATTATGCTCATTAATTTTTATTGGAGTTTCAATCTTTATACCTAAATAGTGTGTTAGGATTTTTTCCTTAGGAAAACTTTTTTCAGCAAGTTTTTTTCCGACAAAATCAGAAACTGCAAAAAAATTAGATGTATATTTTTTTATTTCACTTAATCGTCTTTGAAATACTCGTGGAAAAAAAGTTTTTTTAGAGTGGGTAAATTTAGTAATGTCGCCACCATGAAAAGTAATTACAAGAGGTATCTTTAATTGTTTAGCAATGGGCAAAGCCAATGCACCACTTTTACCAAAATGTGCATGGATAATTGATGGATTTAGTTTTTTAATTTTTTTAATATCACTTGTATATCCAAAGTAAGAAAATAAAAATTTTCTAAATATTCCATTTGATATAACAATTTTTCTATCTGTTATTTTGTTATGAGACCAACCTAACTTAGTGCACAAATATATAGTTTGAAATTCACTAAAAGCTTCATAAGAACGAGATATAAAAGTTTCAGAATCCAATAAAAGCTTGTCTCTAAATACAAGAACAACTTTTTTTTGGTTCATATTCTTAAATTCAATTTTTCTCAATCCATTTGATTGAACAACCAATACTTGGAATTTGTTCCTCGGGACCTTTGCCAGTGTTAGCTACCAAAAGCATAGCATCTAAAAGTTCTTTGGGTGCATTTGGGACTAATTCTTGTTGTGATGCTTCTAACCTGCCTCTGTACTGTAATTCATTTTTATTGTTAAATCCAAAAAAATCAGGGGTACATACAGCATCATATTTTCTACCAACTTCCTGTGTTTGATCATATACATAAGGAAAGCTGAAGTTATTTTTTTTGGAAAAAATTTTCATATTATCAAAAGAGTCTTCATGTCCATATTTAGGATCATTAACATCATTTGACATAACCGCTATGATACCAATACCATTCTCCTGAAGAATTTTACAATCTTCAACAATTCTATGAATAACAGATTTCACATAAGGGCAATGATTACAAATAAACATAACAATTGTTCCATTTTTTCCTGATATTTTGGAGAAACTATGATGAATATTGTCTGTTCCAATTAATTCAAAATCTGGCGCTTTCCATCCAAAGTCACAGATAGGAGTAGTTAATGCAGGCATAAATTTTATTTTATTTTACTTTATGATCTATTATAACTGAACTTAAAATTTAAATAAATAAAAACATATGATTTACAATTTAGGTGAAAAAAAACTGAAAACTAATAATAACGATTTTTGGGTTGCACCAAATGCTGCTGTGATTGGTTCAGTAATACTGAAGACTAATGCAAGTGTTTGGTTTGGAGCAACATTAAGGGGAGACAATGACCCAATTACGATTGGTGAAAATAGTAATATTCAGGATGGTTGTGTTTGTCACACAGATGACGGTATGCCGTTAACTATAGGTGATAATGTAACAGTCGGTCATATGGTCATATTACATAGCTGCACTATTGGAAATAATTCTTTAATTGGCATGGGTTCAACTATTTTGAATAATGCAAAGATAGGTAATAACTGCCTAGTTGGTGCTAATAGTTTAATTACTGAGGGAAAAGAATTCCCCGATAATAGCATGATTATGGGTTCACCTGGAAAAGTTGTCAGGGAGCTTAATGAAATGGAAATTAATCTTATTAAGTTAAGTGCTTTGCATTATGTTGAAAATATGAAAAGATTTAAAAAAGACTTAATAAAACAATCATAAATATATTTTACACGGGGGAGTTTTTGTCAAATACATTTGATTATATTATTGCTGGTGCTGGGTCTGCAGGCTGCGTTTTGGCCAATAGGCTATCAAAAGATCCTTCAATTAAGGTATTGCTAATTGAAGCTGGTGGTAGCGATTGGCATCCATTTGTTAGAATGCCGGCAGGAGTTTTAGAATTAATGTCTGGTGAAGGTTCTGGTAAACATTACAATTATGGTTTTTGGACGGAGGGTCAACCACATTTAAACAATCGTAAACTATTCACTCCACGAGGCAAAGGTGTTGGAGGTTCAAGTAATATTAACGGAATGCTCTATGTTCGTGGACATGCTCGGGATTATGATATTTGGAGACAACTAGGTAATGAAGGTTGGTCTTATGACGAGGTCATGCCATATTTCAAAAAAGCAGAAAGAAATGAAAATGGATCCAGTAAATTTCATGGAGGAGATGGTGAGCTAGGAGTTTCAAATCCAGTATTTAAAAATAATCCATTACACCGTGCCTTTCTGGATGCTGGAGTTGAAGCTGGTTATCCTTATAACGAAGATTTAAATGGCGCGGATCAAGAGGGTTTTGGCCCTTGCCAGCAAACTATATGGAATGGCAAAAGAGAGAGTACTGGTCAGTCTTTTATAAAGCCAGTTGTTAAAAGAAAAAATCTTACGATATCTAAGATGTCTGTAACTAAAAAGTTACTGTTCAAGGGGAATAAGTGCATTGGTCTTGAATATATTAAGAATAAGACTGTTCACACTGTTTATGCTGAGAGAGAAGTAATGGTTTGTGGAGGGGCAATTAACTCACCTCAACTTTTACAACTCTCAGGAATTGGTAAGGGAGACTACATAAAAAAATGGGGGCTTGAAGTTGTAGCTGACCTTCCCGGAGTTGGTGAAAATTTACAGGACCATCTTGATATACTTTCACATTATGAATGTACGCAACCAGTAACTGATGCCAGACATATGATGGGTCCTTTAGGTTGGGGTTTTATAAAACAAGCAATAATACTTACAAGATGGGGTGTCATGAAATCAGGACCCGGTAATGATATAGGTCTTGCTGGATTATCTTTTATGAAAACAGATGAAAACCTAGATTTACCAGATATTCAGATGCATTTTATTGGAGCATTATTGAAAGATCATGGCAAGACTAAACCTGATCAACATTGCTTCAGTAATCATGTATGTGTGCTTAGACCTGAAAGTAGAGGTTATATCGCGCTAAAGTCACTTGATCCAACTATTCCACCTATAATTCAACCTAATTACTTATCTGCTCAAAAAGATCTAGATGTGATGGTAAAGGGTGTAAAAATGTCTCGTGAAGTAATTAATCAAAAAGCATTCGATCAGTATAGAGGCGCAGAGCTTCATCCGGGGCTAGATGTACAAACTGATAAAGAGATCGAAGAGTTTATTAGGTCTCATGCTGAAACTATTTATCACCCTGTGGGTACATGTAAGATGGGTAATGATGAATTCGCTGTTGTTGATGATAAATTAAGAGTTAGAGGTGTAGAAAACTTAAGAGTAGTCGATGCTTCAGTAATGCCTACACTTATTGGAGGTAATACTAATGCACCAACAATAATGATTGCTGACAAGATTTCTGATCATAT